>ERZ795053.376-NODE-376-length-56542-cov-7.074814_pt1 | contig 56542 bp, 44 predicted proteins | sample MGYA00375137_ERZ795053 | MGnify/ENA primary metagenome ERZ795053 (study PRJEB30182, sample SAMN05720284) | activated sludge metagenome | isolation source: Anaerobic digester | place: Hong Kong | collected 2014-12-17 ...
TCTGGAATATCATCCTGATCATGTTTTATATGTTTTTTATATTGTATTACCGTGAACTGATCATTCATTTTTATGTTGAAAAATTCAAGCGTGAAGAACGCCTCGCCCTGGCCCGTGACCGGTTTAACAAATCGCTTGACCTGATCAGGAGTTATATATTCGGGCTGGTTATTTTAACACTCATTTCGGCAGCCATGAACTTTGTGGTCTTTCTTGTTTTCGGATTGAAATTTGCGCTTTTCTGGGCTGTTTTCCTGGCCTTGTTAAATCTTATACCCTTCATCGGGAACCCCATAGGACTTGCAATTATCATGATGTTTGCCATAATCACCAAAGAAAACATGCTCATCCCTCTATTGATTTTTGTGGCCCTGTTCGTTATGAACTTTTTGCAGGACAATGTAATCCGGCCGATGATCGTGGGCGACAAACTAAAAATCAATGCTTTTGCAGTATTTGTAGCCATTATCATTGGCGGTATGATTTGGGGAGTTAGCGGAATGATCCTGTTTATTCCAATTGTAGGTGTAGCCAAGATCATCCTTGAAAGTCGCAAAGAGAGCGGTGTGTATGCGATTTTATTTTCGGAATTACCAAAAAACAAAAAGCTGCCTGAAATTACAAACTCCGAAAATGAGTAGTGATTAATCATTATTTTAAGGATCGGTATGAAAAAAAGGACGAAAATTATTCTAATCGTAATTCTGATGCTCATCATTGCACCATTTGCCGGGCTTTATATAATGAGCAAGGTGCACCATCACAATGTACATAATGAGTTCGTTGCCTTTCTGAATCATGAGTTTGGTGACAATATTGCCTTTTCTGACCTTGAATTTTCATACATCAATAATTTCCCTTACGCCCAGATTTTGCTCAAAAATGTTGTAATATCAGACGATACGGTGATTTTATCAACCATTGGAACTATTGACATTTCAGTGAATCCATTTAAGTTGCTAAAAAAACAGGTTGAACTAAAAAAACTGTTGATCGCCGATGTTAATTTCCGGTCGGTGATCGACAGCCTTGGGAATAAACCGAAATTACTGGCAGGTAAAAGTAAAAGTGACGACAGTGTTCACGAAGCCATGCTGATCAATGCTGAAAATATCCGGTTAAAGAATTGCCATGTATATTTTGCCAATGAAGTAAAAGGTAACCAAACCGGTGTTTATATTGAATCAGCACGGCTTCAACTGCATTCGGCAGATTCAATGCTAATGATCACCGGTGAGTTTGATGGCAACCTCGACAGCCTGGTTTCAAACCACAATGTATTGTTTTACGATCAACCTGTACTTGCTCGGGAAGTTGAATTTAACATAAACCGAATCACAAAAAAGAAGGAAGTTGTTGGTGGATATGCTATGGCACAGTCGCTTAAACTTTACCCACGATTGAGTATGCAGCCTTTTGAAGATGGTAATCTTGTGGAACTGCACATTTTTGGAGAAGATAGTTTTGATGTATTCCTCAACCTGTTTGAGTTTCATCTGGATTTTGACCTGAATCAAACTGCTCCCGAGGCAAAGCTCAGCCTCTCATACAATCAAAAGGGTTTTGTAAATCCATTCCAACGACCCTACTCCGAATTGGATTTCAGCATTCAAAATGCAGTGTTTGAAGGCGAGGATCTTCCTTTCCCCATTGAAGTTGCTGAAATTACCGGCAATTATAACAATGGCGAAAAACACTCACCGGAAACTGTTGAGTTGCAAATCGATACCATCAACACACGCATCAATGAAAGTTTTTTGAATGGCCGGTTTAAATTACAAAACCTCCGGGATCCTTATGTTGATGCCCACCTTATGGCCGAATTGAACATGGAACACCTGATCCCTAAATCAGGAAATATCAAACTTACCGGGATCATTGATCTTGATCTTGCAATTAACGGCAAGATCAGTGAGATAAGGCAATTCCACCTGGAGAACAAACAAAAAGCTTTTGGCAAAATCGAAGTACATAACCTGGCCGTGGTGCTTAACGATGAAGGATATGCCATTGAATTACTCAATGGCAATACCATACTGAACAACCACATTCTGGAAATTACCGCACTGGTTGGAACATTTAATAAGTCGGCCTTCCATTTTGCTGGCTCACTCGAAAACCTCGACCGTTTTGTGGTTCCGAGGGAGGAAAATGTAATTGGTGATTTTTCGCTTCATTTTGATGAACTTGATCTAACCAAAATCGATTTTGGCGATCAGGAAAAAAAGAAGCAAGGAAATTCGGGATTCCCGGCCTTTGCTGATCTTTCGCTGGGCGTTAAGCTTACGGGCAATAAATTAATTACCCAATTTGGCGATTTCACCAACCTGCTCCTCGATTGCAAACTAAAACAAAACGAACTTAAAATTGACAAGGTAAATTTTGAATATAAGGATGGAAAATTTAAAGGAAATGGAAATGTAGCATTTAATAAAACCGGTATTCAAAAGGCTGATATTCAAAATATGACCATTGACTTTATAGATGGACACAGCGTAATTAAAGGTGAAGCCGATTTCGCAAACAACCAGGTTAAAAGTGCAGTTTTACTCGCCGATCTCAATTTCAAAACCTTTGATTTTACTGAATTTGAAAGTTTGTTTGCACCCAAGGACAAAAAGAAGGAAACAAAAACGCCCTTTGTTTTTCCTGACAAATTAAACATTGACATTAACATGATGGCGGCCGAACTCAAATATAAAGACGCTGTACTTAAAAATACCAAACTGAATATTATTGCCAACGAAAAATCTGCTAAACTCAATACGTTTCAAACAATGCTTCCTTTTGGCAAACTTGATGCAAGCGGGCTCATTGACGATTACTCAAGTGATGAACCCTATTTTGCCGGTAATCTTAATCTTGAACTCGATACGGTTGATATCAATAACATCATGGCCATGCAGGTACTGGGCTTACCAAACATTGAAGGGAAAAGTCAGCAACCGAAAGAAAAAATGATCAGTGAGCTTCCCGGCAATGTTAATTTCAAACTGAACGTTAATGCTAACCAGGTATATTATCAAAATATTCAGATTTCTGACCTTTCTATGCTGCTCAACTACCAACCCGATGCTGTGAGGCTTAGAAATCTCAGCTTTAACATTGGCGATGGAGCCGTAAAGGTAAACGGCCAAATTGATTATTCAAAAGGGGTTAAAACCACCGGTTATCTCTATTCCAATGCCCATGATCTGAACATTAATAAAATCCTGCAATCTTTTGATGATTTTAACCAGGATGTATTTACACATGATAACACCAGTGGTCACATTGCATGGACTTCGCATTATTATTTTTCGCTGGATTCCACTCTTACGCCCATTTCAAATGAAGACACCTGGATAATAAATGCACACATTCAGGAAGCCGAGTTCGACAGTGTTGCTCCAATCCAAAACACCTTGTTTTTTGTGGGGCATAAAGCCAAAGATAACATGCTTGTAAGCGATTTAAACATGAGCGCGTTGCTATTTCAAAACAAACTGTTCATCAGGGATGTTTTTATGAATGACAACATTGCAAATCTTGGATTTTTTGGCGAGATCGACATGGAAGAAAAGGATATGAATTTTAATATTGAAGTGAGTTTGAGCGACCTGTTCTTCCGTTCCAAAAAGAAAAGATCAGTTCAAACAACAGAGGGCGAGATAGATCTCGACAATGATTCGAAGCTATTTTTGAAAATGGTTGGACCTTTTAAAGACAGTAAAATTTCCATTCAAAAAAAGCATGATTTCGAGAAAAGCCGGGAGGACCTGGACAATGTGATCAGATCAGCAGCCAATTATTTCAAGCAAAAACAGGAACTTCAATGATTATTTAGTAAATTGAAAACACACACGGGTTATCAAGAAAATAGTCGGGCATAGGATAATCAAAAAAACATTCAAGGTTTTATGGATTACAGTGGCAATCATTATTGCATTACTACTGCTTCTCGAAATCCTGATATTATTGCCGCCCGTTCAGCGTAAATTAAAATCGGAAACCGAATCGGCGCTGGAAACTCAATTGCATGCGAAAGTGAATATTGGAGGCTTCAGGCTTGGATTCCCCAAAAAACTTAAGGTTCAGAATATCCTGATTGAAGATGAAAAATCAGACACACTTGCCTACTTAGGTGAGTTTAGTGTAAATGTTCGTATCCTACCCCTGATCCGAAAAAAGGTGGTGATTCAAAATGTGGGACTTAAAAAGGGCAAAGGGGAAATTGATGCCCTTTTAAATCGAATACCGGCAGATACGACCTCAACTCCTTCCAATCCTCAAACAGAAACTGAACCCGATACCAATCCCTGGACCATTTCTGTCGAAAGTGTCAGCGTGGAAAATTGTTTTTTCAGTTATCGCGATGAAGCAATTACCGGTTTCAACCTTGTACTTGATATTGGCTCAACTTATCTTCATTTCGGCACCCTCGATTTTGAAAAGCTCATCGAGTTTAAATCGGCTGAGATAAGCAATACCTATGTAAGTTATCAACCCCTTGATGTTTTTATTGAGGAAGATCCCAACGACAGTACTTACACCGAACTTTTTGATCTGCAAATTCATGAAGTGAAACTTCAAAATGCCGAATTCAATTTCATCGATTCGGTGGGTTCAATGATCTTTAAAGCAGGTGGCGAGATGATTGCAGTTTCCGATTTCCTGCTCGATATTAATGATGCCTCCATCAATTTTAATGAAGGAAATATCGCGGGGGCAATCTGTTCAGTGGAGTTTTTACCCGGCGAAAAACCGGCCGAAGATACCGGATCAACTGATTATTTGAATTGGGGGCAATACCTGTGGCGCGTTAAAGGGAACAGCATGGATCTGGAAAATTTCGATATGCTGGTGAATGATAAAAATGCAGCCAACACCCCCGGCCATTTTAACAACAGCCATTTGAATTTCACGGGGCTTACGGGCAACTTGTCGGGAATTATCCTGGATACTGATACGCTCAATGTGAAAATTGAAAACTTACTCGGCCGGGAAGAAAATGGCCTTGAAATCACCAATCTGAATGGAGAATTAATACATCAGGATTCAAGTTTTAACATAAAGCAGCTTGAACTTAATACAACGGATGGACAGCTAAACCTGAATTTAAAAACCTTAGCCAGCCCTACCAACCTTCAGGATTTATCAAACCACTTTTATGATATTTCGCTGGATTTATTCTTCAACAACCTTTCTATCGTCAATTACTTTTATCCCATGGATTCCATGGGTGATCTGTCAGCCGATGAAATCCTGAAAACCAAAATTGACCTTAGTACCCAATTTACCGGATATGATGATACCGCTGACATCCGTGAAATCAGGCTGCGGATGAATGATTCACACAGTTTTAACTTAAAAGGCTATGTAAACAATTTTATGGATTCGGAATCCATTGATGCTGATTTACAAATGAGTTTCAACGCACCGTATTTAAATAACGTTTACCGGTTAATTCAACCCGGCCTTGTGGATTCATTGGCCGGTTTGCCCCAGTGGATTTCCATTAATGGTTCATACCGCCTTTTAGGAAAAATCAATCGTTTTAACGGAAATCTACAAACGGATCTTGGTCAAATTGATGATATCAGGCTTGAAGCTAATCTTGGATCGGAAACGGCTTACAATGCTTCCTTTTATGCCAGCCTTTATAATCTTGAAAGCCTTACTGGTTCCGACTTAAACAAAGTCAATGCAAAATTTGCTGGTACCTGGAAGGGTGAAGAATTGTATGATGCTGAATCAAAAATCAATCTTTTTGTGGATACGCTGGTTTATCGCAATGTTGGTTATGACAATATCAGCTTTAACGCTAATTTAAACGAGGGTAACTACACCACCCTGCTTTATTCAAGTGATACCAGTCTTTCGGTCAATATTGAACTTGACGGGCAAATTACGCCCTCCCGACTGACCGCTTCCGGCAGTTTGGATGTTAATAACCTCAATTTATACCAGTTTATGACCCTGCCCTCAAAACTGAAAGTAAAATCAAATACACTGCTGGATATCGATTACACCGACAATAAAAACTTTGCTTTTTCAACTGATATTCATGCCCTCGACCTTATGCTACCTGATACCGCTTACCAGATGCATGAAGTAAAACTAGCCTTAAAAACAAATCCTGAACTTACTGATTTTAAACTCGAAAGCTATTTTTACAACCTGGTTTTTAATTGCGATGAAGATTTCCCTGAATTCATTGAGGCGGTTGTAAATTTGCCGGGTTATTATCTTGGAAATGTTAATTCGGATACAATCCCGTTTGATTTTCCGGCATTTACCCTTGAGGGAGAACTTGACTATCCGGAGGGTTTTGCAAACTTGTTTTTCCCTGATCTGCCTGCGTTTTCACAATTGATCCTGGATGGTAATTACAATAAAAACTCCCGGCAACTCACCTTTAACATTGCTGTTCCAAACCTTACCTATAATGAACTTGGAACCGACAGTCTTCGTTTTTCACTTAATGGCGACGATCAAAAACTCAACTACCAATTTTACAGTCACATTCTGTATGATGACCTGATAACCGGCACACTTGACCTGGCCGGGGCGTTCAGAAATTCACGACTGACTAACCGGCTTCAGTATTTCGATGCTTACCATGATCCATACATGGACCTTTCTTTCAGGCTCGACACCGTGAATGAAAATATTGAGCTGCAATTCATCCGCGACAGCCTGATTTTTAGCTATGATCCGTGGGAGATAAGCAATGAAAACCTGGTTACGATCAACCCGGGCTACCTAACATTTAATGCCTTTAAGCTGAGCAGTAACCAGCAACTAATAGCGATCAGCAATACTGAAGATAACTACCCAAATGAGGTGAGGTTGCAATTGGTCGATTTCGGAATGGGAAGTATTGAGCGACTACTTGACCTCGACACCCTGGTTTACGGTGTGGCTCAGGCTGACTTTCATTTCATGAATTTATTTGGTGAACCCGAAATTACAGGGACTCTTCAAATTGATAATATGAATATGTTCGATTTTGACTTTGGGGAGTTCAGGTTAGCGCCATTTAGTTACAGCAAAGACCACTTGTATTTTGATCTGTCGTTGAATGGCAGGGATGAAGAAATTCTGATTTCAGGAGGCGAGACATTTTTGGGTGACCAAAACAACCTGAACATCCATGCTGAAATCAAAAGGGTAAATCTTGAGCAACTTAATTTTTTACTTCGTGATTATGTGAAGGATGCTGATGGCACCCTTCAGGCAAACTGGGATATTTCAGGGAGTATTGAATCACCGGTACTCAATGGCTACCTGAAGCTGCATGATGCCAAAGCCGGCATTATTGCCCTGAATAACACCTTTACATTTGGTGACGATCAGCTTCAGATCAAAAACAATAACCTCATTTTTGATGGGTTCCAAATCCGAAACGCTCAAAATCAATTAGCCGAAATGAACGGCAATATTACCCTCGCCAATAATGGTAATATTTATAATAATTTCAGGCTGCACACGGATGATATGGAAATTATGAATTCCACCAAAAAGGAGAACGATATTTTATATGGTCTTTTAAAGGCAAGAACCGATGTTACTGTAGTAGGCCCCCCGGATAAAATTGAAGTAAATGCTAATGTTGTTATCAGCCGTTCATCCGATATCACTTACACCATGCCCGATGAACTTGCGCTGAACGATCATAGAGGGGTGGTTACATATGCCAAATTTGATCCCGAAACCATTGATGATGAAGATGAGCAAAAAACTTCCGGATTTTTCACAATGGAAGGATTGAAGAACTTTAAATCAAAAATTGAAATAGAAAGCGGGGCAAAAGTCAATATCTATTTTGACAACGGTGGCAGCGATTATATGAAAGCCCGGTTGAATGGTTTTGTAAATTATAATCTCCTCGAAAACAATCCGGAGGTTTCCGGCATGTTTCAAATTGATGAAGGAACACTCAATTACGCAGTGCCAATGGTTACTGTGGAAGAATACATCATCGAACCCGGGAGTTTTATCACCCTTTCAAACGACGTTTACAATCCCTACCTGAAAATAGTAGCATCTTCAACAATTCGTGCCTCCACGGAGGGATTAATGTCGGCAGATCCAAAAGTGATGGACTTTAAAGTGCTCATGTATCTGGAAGGTGAGCTCAATGATTTACAACTCCGCTTTGATATTTCCACTGAAACCAGTGACGCCATTGTATCAGCGCGATTGGCGCAACTTACCGAAGAAGAACGAAATATTAATGCACTCAACCTGCTGGTTAGAGGATCATTTGTTCTGAGTTTGCAGGGTGATGAACTCGGAGGAACCAGCACTGCCAATGCACAGATTGATAAATTTTATGCTACCCACCTTAATCATCTAATCGGTGAAAATATCTCCTTCGTTGATTTGAAATTTGATGTGCAATCATTTAATGATTATGATGAGCAGGGGGATGCCGTTTTACGAAGGAATTATTACTATAATATCGGCAAAAGCTTTTTTGATGATCGTGCCCGAATTAATTACAAAGGAAACCTGGGAACCGTTTCGGGTGTCGACAATGAACAGGTAAACTCACAATTTGTCCAAAACCAGTTGGAAATTGAAATTAAAATTAACGAAGAGGGCACCATTAAAGGCATATTTTTCAGAAAAAACAGCTACGAAGGATTACTTGAGGGGGAGGTAATTGAAACCGGAGGAGGAATTAAAATAAGTAAGGATTATAACTCTTTTGGGGATATGTTCCGAAAAGAGAAGGATTCAAAAAAAGGAAATGAGTAAAACCAGGACCAAATATCACTTTCGGATAAGTATCGGTGTTTTGTTTGATTTACAAAAGTCACTTTTCCTCTATGGCTTGTTTTTGACTTTCATTTTATCCTCATGTTCCAATACCAAATTTCTTGAGGAGGATGAAAAACTCTACACCTACACCTGGTTTTCAGAAAAGGGTTTCGGAAAGATCAGCAACAAACCGCTTAAAGCGTATGAATTGTACCTGGTTGGTAATGTAAAAACCAATCGACCTATGGTTTTCCTGCCCCGGACAAGCCTTACCATTTATAATTACATGCACCCTTCGGGAACGTGGGGCCCACGACATTACATACACAGGGTTTTTGGCAAACCGCCGGTATTGCTTAGTGAAGTAAATCCGGAGTTCAGGGTGAAGGTAATGAAGCAGCGCCTCGCCGACATGGGACATTTTGATAGTGATATAAAACTCGATTTAAAAATTTACGGCAAACACGACAAAAAGGCAAGGGCAAAATATAACATCTACTTTAAACCTGCCTACACCTACCGCAATTTTGAGTTTCATCCAAAAGCAAGCAGAGCCGACAGTATTATTGCAGCGAATCTTGATAATAGCCTTATAAGGCCTGGCGATGATTATTGGGTAAAAGTGATGCGTGAAGAACGAAACCGACTTGCAAGGATATTAAACGATCAGGGTCATTTTTTCTTTAATCCTGATTTTCTTTTATTTTATGCCGATACCACTGCGGGTAAAAAACAGGTTGACCTCACCATGGTTATCAAGGATAACATTAGTTCAAAAGCCTACAATGCTTACCATATCAGGAATGTAAATATTAACGTAATTTCTGATCTTAAAGCCAACTCATCACTGAACTATAGCGATTCAATTCTGATTGACAATATTCTTTACAAATCGGTGCAGCACACCTTCCGGCCCCATATTATCACGGAGGTAGTTTCCATCATGCCTGGCGCTCAATACACTTTTACTGATCATGACAACACCACACGTTACCTGCAGGGGATGGATGCATTTAAATCGGTCGACATCAGTTTTACGGAAGTCGACAGTTCAAGCAATCAACTGGATGCAAGTATCAACCTGGTTCCATTAAAACCCATTACCACAAGCCTCGAAGTAAATTTTGCTACAAAATCAAACGATTTTCTTGGACCATCTGCCATTGCATCCATTGGTCACCGGAATATTTTTAAGGGCGCAGAACAATTAAGTCTTCAAATAGATGGTGGCTTTGAATGGCAAAAACGCAGTAAAACCCGTCAATATGAGCTTGGCCTCAATTCGTATGAATTGGGTGTTAATCTCAAACTGACCATCCCCCGTTTTATATTTCCTGTTAATGTTAAAAATCCCTCCAGGAGATATGTACCTAAAACATACACCAGCATTGGAGGAAGGCAGCTAAAAAGAGTTCGCTATTACAGCATGGACGTATCACAACTAAAATGGGGGTATAATTGGCGAACTTCACCAAAAAGGAAATTCAATGTGGATGCAATTGCAGTGGATTATTTGAGATTAACGCAAACTTCCACCGAATTTGAAGAATTCCTGAATCAATATCCACAGGTAGCTAAAAGTTTTGAGGAACAGTTGATCATTGGCTCAGTGGTCAGTTTCACATTTACGAGCAATCCAAAACGCAGAATATTTAATCATTTTTACCTGAATACTACCCTAGATCTGGCTGGAAATATTTTAAATGTGGTTTATAATTATACAGGGTTAAAAGAGCCGGGAAGCGAAGAACCCGGAAAGCTCTTCAAAATCCCCTATTCGCAATACACAAAATTAACAAGTGACTTCAGGTATTATATATACTTTAATGAAAAAAAACAGATTGCAACAAGATTCCTTGTTGGAGTAGGTGTTCCTTACAACAATTCGGAGGTTTTACCCTACGTGAAGCAGTATTATGCAGGAGGCAGCCAGGATTTGCGCGCATTTTACGCACGCTCACTCGGTCCGGGCAGTTACCAGCCACCTGATTCAGTAATTAGCAAGGGATTTTTAGATCAGTCGGGTGAAATTAAATTACTTGGCAATTTTGAATACCGGTTTCCCATTACCTATAAAACCTATGGTGCTTTTTTCCTGGATGCAGGAAATGTTTGGTTGATCAATGAGGATGCGTCACGTCCGGGAGGGAAATTCAGGTTCAATAATTTTCTGGATGAAATTGCCCTTGGCGGTGGCTTCGGGATCAGGGTGGATATCGACTATTTTGTGATCCGTTTAGATGCAGCCGTGCCTATTCGCAAACCCTACCTGCCTGCAAACGACCGGTGGATAACTACCAATTCAGGATTTTGGAATGACTATATTTTATCGCTGGCTGTTGGTTATCCTTTTTAATGCCCCTTGCACGTGAGCCAAAATACTATCTTTGGATCCAAATTGCAATTCAAAAAACCTATGACATCAAGAACAGCTTTAACCTCCATTTTTATTTTTTTAGCCTTTATCCCGATAATGGGGCAATCTTCTGTATGGAAAGTGACCAAAAAAAATAAAACCATTTATTTGGGCGGAACCATCCACATACTGCGTGAGCAAGATTTCCCTTTCCCTGCAGAGTTTGATCAGGCATATAACAATGCGGAAGTACTTGTTTTTGAGGCAAACATTAAATCAATGCAAGATCCGGCAATGGCAACAAAAATGATGCAGGCTGCCGTTTATGGAGGAGATACTACCCTGCAAACAATGCTAAGTGAGACAGCTTACCATTCACTCGAAAACGCCTTTAAAGAAGTTGGAATGCAAATCGCGATTTTCAATAAAATGAGGGTATCAATGACCGTGATGAGTTTAACAGCACTTAAATTTCAACAAATGGGAATGAGCGCCGTTGGTGTAGATATGTATTATCTTGACAAGGCGCTTGAAGAAGGGAAAAAGGTTGAATATCTCGAATCTGTTGAAAAGCAAATCAACCTGCTGACACATATGGGCGACGGTTATGAAGACAGTTTTGTTTTTTACTCACTGGAAGATATTAACCAGGCCGACACCCTGCTTGAATCTATGATTTTTGCCTGGCGTACAGGAGAATCGGCCTCATCCGAAGAAATAATACAAGAAATGAAATCAGAATATCCCGTTTTATATCAGGATCTATTGGTTAACCGCAATAATGAATGGATGAAGTCCCTCAAAAAATTCCTCAAATCCAAAGAAGTGGAGCTTGTGCTGGTGGGTGATTTGCATCTTGTTGGTCCCGATGGATTGCTTGAATTACTTCGTAATAATGGTTATCAAGTGGAACAATATAAAACCCTATCAGAGTTAAAATAAATTGATTTTAAGCGCTATAAAGAACAATCTGATAATTTACCAATTTGCTGGTTTCTTTTAAAGTTTAAATGGCTAATTTTGCTGAAATCAATCCTGATGATCCAATAAACGGCCTGGGACTGACAAAGCGAATTTGAATTATTCTTAGGGATGCTTTTTAACACCATTGAATTTGTCTTTTTTCTGCCGGTAGTGGTTATTCTCTACTACCTTCTTCCTGTTAAATTCCGATGGATCATGCTTTTGGCTGCAAGCTACATTTTTTATATGGCCTGGAAGGTTGAATATATTTTCCTGATTGCATTTTCCACCATGATTGATTATTTCAGTGGCATTATGATGGAAAAACAAACGGAAAAAAAATCCCGAAGGCCCTACCTCATTCTGAGTTTATTAACTAACCTTGGACTCTTATTTTCATTCAAATATTTCAATTTTACCTCAAGTAACTTGAATTCTCTCATTCATTTTATGGGTCTAAACAAGGATATTCCATTAATGAATTTCCTGCTGCCTGTAGGAATTTCATTTTATACATTTCAAACCCTCAGTTATTCGATTGATGTGTATTACGGAAGACAAAAAGCAGAGAAGCATCTGGGGTATTTTGCCCTGTATGTAGCATTCTTTCCGCAATTAGTAGCAGGTCCCATCGAACGATTCTCTCGTCTTACCCCACAATTAAAAATGCGTCACGATTTCACCTACGAGAACCTGGCGAATGGGCTGAGACTTATTCTATATGGGCTGTTCATCAAAATGGTCATTGCCGACAATCTTTCAGCAGTCGTTGATAAGATTTACGCCGATCCCTCGCAATATAGCTCCATCGACATAATCAAAGGAGTAGGTCTTTATTCCTTCCAGATTTATAGTGATTTTTACGGATACTCAATAATTGCAATTGGAAGTGCACTTATTATGGGCATTCACATTATGGATAATTTCCGAACCCCTTACCTGGCAAAAAATATTTCAGAATTTTGGCAGCGATGGCATATCTCCCTTTCAACATGGTTCCGCGACTACCTTTATTATCCATTAGGAGGTAATCGTGTGGTCAGGCAGCGATGGATGATCAATATACTTATCGTATTTGTAGTTAGCGGGATTTGGCACGGAGCCAACTGGAACTTTCTTATTTGGGGAGCCCTTTACGGTATTATTTACCTGATTGAGAAACTCATAAATGACAGTTTCAAACTTGAAAAGAAGCATAAACCTTATTCCTTTGGGCATTTGGCCCTGGCTGCAAAAACTTTTATATTTGTTACAATCATATGGGTGTTTTTCAGGAGCCAAAGTTTTACTGAAGCCATAGCGGTTTTCAAATTTATTTTAACTAACGGAAATACAGCAACAGAAACACTTAACTTACCGATTTCAACTCTCATTTTCCTTGCTATTTTTATTATCAGCGATGTGATTCTATATAACTACCGCTTCGATAAATGGAGCGGTAATTTACCTTTTGTGATTCGTTGGAGTGTATATTCGGTATTGATATTTGCAATAATTGTCTTTGCAGGAGTGGATAATTTCCCCTTCATTTATTTTCAGTTTTAGCAATGTTAAAAATGGTAATAAAAATAGGTTCTCGATTAGCTCTGCTGGGTATTATCCTGGTGGTAATGAATTGGATCTATACACGTTTTTTCTTTGAAAAAGACCTTGAAACTTTCGCTCCCGATCTCCGGAAAGTTCGTGTTGTTCCTCAAAACACAAACATTCTTTATATCGGTGAATCATCCAATTACACTTATCGAGAAGACGATTTAGATAAGCGTAGTATCTCTGATTTAATGAACGATTATTTCCCCAATCTTCACGTTTCAGATGTTACTAAGCCGGCATCCCATTCGGGAATATATAAGGTTTTGCTCGCTCAATTACCTACCGACTCCCAAATTTCCACTGTTATTGTCACATTAAATTTAAGGTCGTTTAATGCACAATGGATCTACTCCGATCTGGAAACCCAATTACAAAAAACCACTGTTCTGCTGAGGCCCTTCCCGCCCCTGGTGAATCGCTTCATGCTTTCCTTTAAAGGATATGATATCAAATCGGATGATGAACGGATACAGCAATTCATCAAAAAATGGGAGCGCGATGAGTTTCATTTCCCCTATCGTTTCCCATTTAAAAACGTGAAGGAGTGGGATAATTGGATGGCGGTTAACGGAATAAAAGATGAAAATGGAGTAATCGATTTTGACCGCACTGCACTGGCTTGCCATTATATTAAAGCTTATGGATTCCAGATCGACACACTGGAAAATCCCCGAATAAAAGATTTTAACGATATTATTAATCTCGCTAAAAAGAGGAGCTGGCACCTGGTATTCAACCTCATGGCAGAAAATACTGAAAAAGCAAGGGAACTGGTAGGTGACGATCTTCTCTTTCTGATGGAACAGAACCGTGATTTGTTAAATTCCTATTTTAGCCGAAGGGGTGTTGTTATTGTAGATAACCTGGAAGCAGTAGCAGACCAGGAATTCATAGATCGTAACTGGACCACTGAGCATTATGCTGAACACGGACGAAAGATTATTGCAGCAAATTTGGCTAAAGCTATTTTACAATATTACCCAAATGAATATTCTGCTGTTGGAATCAGCTATGATTATGAAACCTATTTTTTTAACGATTGTGATAACGGAGAGACCTGGGGTCCGGACCAATCAATAAGTTCTGACCGGGCTTTTTCTGGAAAATACAGTTCAAAAACAGGCAATGGATTGAAATACAGTTCTGCCTTAGTTTATCCAATTCGGCGCATCCCCGATAGCTTAAAAAGAGAAGTACGTATCCATGCAATGATATACCAGGAATCAGCAATTCATGATGATGTCCGTATGGTGATCCAGGCTGAAGGTGAATCTGTAGATGACTTTTGGAGAGGGTTTGAGATCAATATTCCTGAAGAAGAAAGTCGGAAATGGATACCATATGAAATTATTTTTACTTTACCCAAAGAAATTTATAATGCAAATGAGATCAAAATTTATCTCTATAATCCTTCTCTAACAACAATTTACCTTGACGATATGGAGGTGGAATTTTTAGAGTAAATCCTGCAGTTAAAGTAGTTTCAAATTTTAATTCATTAGCACCTTATTATACATATTCCGGTATTCAACAGGACTTAATCCTGTAATTTTTCTGAAGGTTGCCCGGAATGCTTTGGTATCGGAATATCCTACATCAAACATCACCTCATTTACATTTTTTCTGCTGGTTTCAAAGCTGCGTTTAGCGGCTTCCATCTTCACCCTTTGGATGTATTGTAAAACTGAGTTGCTGGTAGCCTCTCGAAAACGTCTTTCAAAACTGCGTCTTCCCAAACACGCTTTTTCTGCCAGTTCTTCCACTGTGATCTTTTCATCAATATTCTGTTCAATATATTCCTGTGCCAGCTTAATTGACTCATCATTGTGTGATTTTTGTCCTCTGAACATGGCAAACATATACTGACTTTGCCGGTTGATATCAATGGCGAAATATTTGGAAAGCAGGATAGCTGTTTGCCGGTCGGTGTATTTTTCAACCAGATAGAGTAATAAATTCCAGTATGAATTAGCGCCACCGCTGGAATAGATGCGGTTTTCTTCAGTAATAATGCTCCCGTCCTGAACATCCACTTTCGGGTACATCTCCCTGAACAAATCAATGAACCCCCAATGAGTGGAGCATTTTTTCCCATCAAGCAATCCGGTATTTGCAAGTAAAAATGCACCCTCACAAAGTGAGGCAATTTCAGCACCACTCTCATATTGCTGAATGATCCAGGGGCCCAGCTTTTTATTCAGTTTAACAGCTCTTTCCAAATCCCCAAACAGAGGCGGAATGATCACGAGGTCACTTTTAATGTCTTCACCGATAAGTTTATCCGTTTGCACCGAAAAACTCCCATCATTGAATTTTACCGATCGTTTTGCACCGATAAGCTGAACAATAAAAGCGGGCTCCTTACCTGCTTCGGACCTGAATTGATTAACAGCTGTGAAACAATATTGCGGTCCGGCAACTGCCTGCATGACTGCGCTTTCAGGTACAACAATTGAAATGGTTTTCATAAAACAATTTGATTTAAGGATGTCGCAAATAGCCTCCTAAATGTCGTTTTCGCACATTAGTAAAACATGGTTACAGAAGTACCTTTGTAACATCTGTAACCTTGAATTGTTTTACAATAAATGAAGACTACAACTATGACAACTAACAGAACATTGATCACCATTGAAGCCCACATCAATGCACCCAAAGAAATTGTCTGGAATTGCTGGACAAAACCGGAACATATCACTAAATGGAGTTATGCCTCCGATGATTGGTGCACCCCACGTGCTGAAGTTGACCTTAACCCGGGTGGCCGGTTTACAAGCCGGATGGAATCCGTGGATGGGAAAATGGGTTTTGATTTTGGCGGAATTTACACACAAATTGAACTTTATACTAAGATAGAACAAAAACTGGATGACGACCGCAAAGTTGTCGTGAAGTTCTTATCTGAAGGTAACAGCACCCATGTAATCCAGACATTTGAAGCTGAAGAAACCAACCCTGTTGAAATGCAGCGGGGGGGCTGGCTGGCTATTTTAAATAATTTTAAAAGATATGCTGAGTCCAGGCATAACCTTGAATCCATACATTTCGATATTTATATTGACGCAAGTCCCGAAAAAGTTCATCAAACAATGATCGAGGATGAATCCTACAGCATTTGGACCGCTGAGTTTAATCCCACCTCTTATTTTAAGGGTTCCTGGGAAAAAGGCGCTGAAATACACTTTATCGGAACTGATAAAGGTGGCTCACAGGGAGGCATTGGAAGCCGGGTAAGGGAAAATATACCGGGTAAAAGTATTGAACTGGAACACCTGTTTATCATTAAAAATAATGAGATAGAGAAAGGAAACCCCGTTGCCGACGTATGGTCTGGTGCACGGGAAGAATATACCTTTGAAAGAAAGGATGGCGGTACTCATCTCAAAATCAGACAGGACATTGTGCCTGACTACAAATCCTATTTTATGGAAACCTGGCCCAAAGCCCTGATCAAGTTAAAATCGCTTTGCGAAGAGTAATTAATTTTCAATAATTCTAACTTCTAAAGTATTTATGAAAAATTTAATATATCCCTGCCTTTGGTTTGATGGGCAGGCTAAAGAAGCAGCTCAATTTTACACTTCTGTTTTCCACGGAGGAAAGATAACTTGTGAAACTCCCGTTGTTGTTAATTTTGAACTTGATGGCCAACAGTTTATGTGCCTCAATGGAGGATCTTATTTCAATTTTACGCCAGCCATCTCTTTTTATGTCACTTTTGAAACAGAACAGGAATTTGACAATACCTGGGAATCACTGAACCAGCATGGTAAAATCAGAATGGATGCCGGCAAATACGACTGGAGTCCAAAGTACGGATGGGTGGAGGATAAGTTTGGGGTGAACTGGCAAATGTCAGTCGGGAAAATGGCGGAAGTAGGGCAAAAGTTCATCCCTTTCCTCATGTTTACAGGCGATCAAGCTGGTAAAACCGAAAAGGCTATTAATTTTTATGGTTCCGTTTTCGAAAATTCTGGAGTTGTTGGAATCTTAAAGGATGAAGCTAACAGCACTATGGTGAAGCATGCACAGTTCAATTTAAGCGACTTTGTAATAATGGCCATGGACAGCGATTTTGATCATGGATTTGGATTCAATGAAGCCATTTCATTTGTGGTATCATGCAAAAATCAGGATGAAATTGATTATTTCTGGAAAAAACTTTCCGCTTTCCCGGAAGCCGAACAATGCGGCTGGCTGAAGGATCAGTTCGGTGTTTCGTGGCAAATAGTGCCGGACGCCCTGGGCCAATGGATGAGTGATCCTGGAAAGGCTGCCCGGATCATGAAGCTTTTAATGCCCATGAAAAAATTGGATATCACAACCCTGAAAAATGCCTGATTGTTATTGAGCAATCGAGATAAAAAAGCATCCTTTGGGGTGCTTTTTGTTTTTGAAATGTATTACTTTTGAATTGTATCAAATTCTTACCAAACATGAAAAAAACAGAGATTATCAGCCTGTCGGTTATTATACTTGGCATTTATATTATTTTTAAATCCATACTTGATATTGTAGATCAAATAATCATCTCCATGAGGTATGCCGATGGTTTCAGAAACTATCTCCCCTGGATATTGATTTCTCTGGGAATTATCCTTTTATTGGTAGCCATAGGTTATTTACTGATTATTAAATCGGATTCTATTGCCAAATTCATAACTAAGGACTCAGGCGATGAACATAAAGTAAATTATAAAGTTTCGAAAAGTGAGGTGTTACACCTTTCAATAATTATCCTTTGCCTCTATTTCCTAGTTATGCTTTTTCCGGCATTGTTTCAGGCCATTTATTCGTTTTTTAGCAATTTTATTTACAGCTACCAGGATTTCAGACAGTTATATGCCGAGCAATTAATGTCGATTTTAATGTACATTGCTATTTTGCTTATTTTATTAAAATCTGAACAGTTCAGTAAATGGCTGGAGCATCTCGTATTTCGAGACTCAAATAAAGACTCATGAAACGCCAATTCAATATCCTTCCAATTATTTTGATATCATTCCTTGCAGCTTGCCAACATGCAGGCAAATCAAGGCCTTTTCAAGAGATTGAAAGTGACCTATCGGAATCCAGAATTACCGTTCAGGAATTCCAAAACATCCTTGACTCAGCAGGGGTGGAGGGTTGTATATTGGTATACAAATTTAATGACAAAACCTGGCTCTCCAATGATTTTAATTGGGCCGAAATTGGTCGCCTTCCGGCCTCCACATTTAAAATCCCCAACTCCATAATAGCGCTGGAAACAGAAGTAATGGAAAGCGACAGCTCCATTATTCCATGGGATGGTCACAAACGATGGTTGGATAGCTGGAATAAGGATTTGACTTTAGGGGAAGCTCTTCAATTCTCCTGCGTTCCTTGCTACCAGCGAATTGCCAGGGAAGTTGGTGCAGATCGTATGCGGCAATGGCTTGATACCCTTCATTACGGACAGATGGTATTTGATTCGAATACCATTGATAAATTTTGGCTGGAAGGTAATTCAAAGATCAGTCCGTATGAGCAAATCGACTTCCTAAAACGGCTCTATTTTAAGGAGATCCCAATTTCTGTCAATACCTCCACCATCATTACCCGAATGCTTATCCTGGATAAAAACACCCAATTTACCCTCAGTGGAAAAACTGGATGGTCAATCCGTGGTGGAAATAATAATGGTTGGTTCGTTGGTTATGTGGAAACCGAAAACGGGGTTAGTTTTTTTGCGACCAATGTAAACCCGGGAACCGAATTCAAAATGGACTTTTTCCCGGTTATCCGTAAACAAATTACCCTGGCTGCTTTAAAAAAAGTTAATGTTATCCATTAGCCCTGTAAAATAGAATTACTGAATACCTTATAATAAGCTTATTAAAAAACAAATGTAAATTATTTTTTACATTATGTGTAATATTTTTATCTTTGTGTCGTATATAATTTACTTCAAGTAAAAAATAAACGACTATGGAATCAAAGTATTTTCGTCGGGAAAACCAGATCACTGTAAGTTTGATTTCTACCATTATAATCCTTATCGCTTACATAATATGGGTTTACAACAGGCACATTGCCGACTCACCCGAAACACTCAATGACCTGCAATTCTGGGGGCGTTCATTCCTGATCCTCATCCCGGTGATGATTGTAGCACAGATCGTAATTCATATCATTTTTGCCATTATCAATAAGATTATTACCCGGCAGGACATTCCATCAAAAACAGATGAGATGGGCCAACTGATCGAGTTAAAATCGCTTCGGATTTCGCGTTGGGTACAGTCAGTTTTTTTCATCCTGGCCATGGCAGCTCTCGCGATGAACTATGAAATCTGGGTCATGTTTGTATTGTTGATCGCCTCTTGTTTTATGTCGACCATTGTGGAGAGTCTTGCCCAGATCTATTATTATCGTAAAGGAGTGTAACATGTCAAAATGCAATATTCATAATAATATCAGAACATTTCGGTTTCACAAAAACGAAATGACCCAGCAGGAACTGGCAGACAAGGTGGGCGTTACACGACAAACAATTGTGGCCATTGAGAACGGGAAGTACTCCCCTACCCTGGAGCTTGCCTTTAAAATTGCTGCCGTATTTGAAACACCTTTACAAGAAGTTTTTAGTTACGAACCTCAATAAAATTAATTTATAACCATTAAAACTATTATCATGAAACAATTCATTCAATTTGGAGAAAATGTGGAAGGCTATAACATCCCGGTGCTAAATGAGCGGGAAATCAGGGCTTCGGCCGGAATTTTGTTCCTGCTGCTTTTTATTTCACTGATGATGATCATCAATGGAAATAACTTCATTTTGATCAAATACTCCATCATCCTTTTCCTCACCGATTTTCTGATCCGTGTGTTTATCAATCCCAAATTTTCACCCACGTTGATCCTGGGTCGTTTGATCGTGGGCAACCAAACCCCCGAATATGTAGGTGCGCGTCAGAAAAGATTTGCCTGGTACATTGGTATCGTACTGGCCGCAACCATGTTCTTCTTGATGGTAATTTTAAACACTTACAGCATCATCTCAGGGCTTATCTGCCTGGTCTGCCTCATTTTCCTGTTCTTCGAATCGGCCTTTGGTATTTGCCTGGGTTGCAAATTGTACCCTTTGTTTTTTAAGGAAAAAGTACAATACTGTCCGGGGGAGGTTTGCGAACGAAAAGACCGGCAGGAGATTCAAAAAATCACCAAAGGTCAATTACTGATCATAGCTGGTTTTGCAGCTTATGTATTTATTTTAACATTTCTTTTCAATGATCACATGAAACTGATGCCACACGATCTGTTCGGAAACACCGAAACCGTTGAAAACATAAACCAATAAAGATTTAAACCATGGAAACAAAGGCGGTTAATATAAAAGGAGCCAAGCGTCTTTTTATAAAACTCGGAAGCTGCTCCCGAACGATGGCTTTCATCATCGACCGCGAGTTTGGTAATATTTCGGAGATGGAAGAAAAAGCGCTGGATCCGCTGGCAGGAGGTATCTTACAGCAAGGTTATCAATGTGGCATGTTATGGGGTGCCGCGCTTGCCATTGGCGCTGAGGCTTATAAAACTACAGGCAGTCTGGATACAGCGCAGGCCAGGGCACTTGCTGCGATGCAACACACCCTCAGCAATTTTCTTGAGCGCACAAAAACCGCCGATTGCGAAGAAATTACCCACTGCGACTGGCAAAACAAATTGAGTGTTGCCAAACACATGCTTTCAGGCAAGGTGGTGAGCTGTTTTTATTTATTGCAAAAATGGGCCCCGGAGGCTGTGATGTCTGCCAGAGAAGGATTGGATAATAACACCAAAAATCTCCCCGTTGGCTGTAAAAATTGTGCTTCGGAGGTGGTAAGGAAAATGGGAGGATCGGAAATGGAAATGGCCATGGTAGCCGGGTTTGCAGGCGGGCTTGGAATGAGCGGCAATGCCTGTGGTGCATTGGCGGCCGCCATTTGGAAGAAAACACTGGCAATGTGCAAAGAAAACCCGAACAAATCATTTTTCAACAATGAGAAAGCCTCTGAATTATTGGAACTTTTTTATAAAATTACCGATTACGAAATTTTGTGCAGCGACATAACCAAACATCAGTTTTCAAGCATAAAGGAACATTCGGATTACCTGGATTCAGGGGGCTGTAAACACATCATCGAAGGCTTATCTTTGTCGTAATCAGGTTAAAAGATCATTCTACCGGACCAAACTTACTGGAACCCTGCAAATTGACTTCAGCAACATAAAAGTTGGGATCGACCTTGAGGTTGGTCCCTTGTTTATCAAGCACTTTCATTTTCCAGTTAGTGGTGGGTTCAAGCCAAATTTCTTCGCCATCAATATCAACTTTTAATGGCATATTAAAAGTATCAATGCAGTTGTTCCAGCGATAGCGCAAAACATGCCCATGCAGGGTATATTCAAAAACAGGGATCCTTTTATCTCTCAAATATTGATCAAAAAAGTTACGAAGCTCCAGACCCAGAAACTCAGCCATATAATTTTCAACTTGCGCAGTGTTTACCGTTTGGTGGTAAAATTCCATATTTAACCCCCGTAACAATGCTACCCAAATAGAGTCGTTATTAACGATCTGCCGGAGCGTATGCAGCATATTTGCACCCTTGGGATACATGTCACCCGAGCCTTCATAATTTACATCATACAAACCGATAATTGGCCGGTCGTTGTTGATATTTGCCCGTGTTCCGCGCACATAATCGGCACCGGCATCTATCCCATAATAATATTCGGTAAACAGGCTCTCCGAATAGGCCGCAAAGCTTTCATGTATCCACATGTCGGCAATATCACGATAGGTAATACTGTTGGCAAACCACTCATGCGCCGATTCATGAACGATGATAAAATCCCATTTACTTCCCCAGCCTGTGTTGCTCAAATCCATGCTGTAAAAACCGTTTTTAAAACCATTTCCATAAGTCACCGAACTTTGATGTTCCATACCTGGATAGGGCACCTGAACAAGTTTATAGCTATCCTCATAAAACGGATACGGCCCGAACCAATATTCAAAGGCCTCCAGCATCATCGGAACCTGCTTGAAATGCTTCATTGCTCTATCAATATCTTCAGATAAAACATAATAGCTGCAATCAAGCGGTCCGTTTTCACCATCATACACTTCCGAATAACTAACATAAGCACCCACATTCATATTCACCCCATAATTGTTGATCGGATTTTTAACCACCCATTGAAATGTTTCGGTTTTGTCATTTTTGTTTTTTACTGTTTTCTCCAACCTGCCGTTTGCAACACCTGTTAATCCTTTAGGCACCGTGATACTGATGCGCATACTATCGGGTTCATCATACATATGGTCCTTACAAGGCCACCAAAGACTGGCACCTTCACCCTGACAGGCTGTGGCTACAAATGGATTGCCTTTTGAATCCGACTTCCAGGCAATCCCACCATCCCAGGGAGGACGCAAGCTCACTTTGGGTTTACCATGATAAAAAATTTGTACTTCATTTTTATCACCTGCCTGTTGCATTCCCTTTAAATTCAAGTAAAATACATTGCCCAGCCGTTCAAAAGTGAGCTCTTCCCCGCTTTGCAAAACCCTGTCGATCAACATCGGTTCCTGCAAATCGATTTGCATATTTTGATTCGGAGTCAAAACCGTGTATTGGATTATCACATTGCCTGAAAGGGAGCTGTCGGCCGGGTTGGGTTTAACACTTAAATGGTAATAGGTAAGATCCCACCATGCCCTTTCCGGAGTAATGGAACCCCGAAGGGTATCCTGATGATCAAAATCAGGAGTTTGCGCTAAAGCTGTTAAATTACTAAACCAAACACTTACAGCGATTGTAATTATGGCAATCAAAAAATATTTACGATTTGCTTTCATGAGGCAGATTAATTTCGTGTAACAAACATACTAAAAACCATTTTTGCACAAAAGCCCAATTGATTCCTGCCTTCAATTTTTTATCTAAATTAGCCAGACATAAAAATTAATGATTATGATCTCCAATTCATCTGCAGCAATTCTTTTTGTTTTACTTTTTTTGGCAGCCTGTACCGGCAAAAAAACCGAATATAAAACTTACAATGATTACCCGGTTTACCCGGATGCCAATTTGTGGGTACAATACACACCTAAGGCCACAACCTTCTCAATTTGGTCACCACCGGCCGAAGCCGTCAAAATCAATTTCTATGATGAAGGAAATGGTGGCGAAGCTTTTGAAACATCGATAATGAACCAGGTGAAAGAAGGTCTTTGGGAAAAGATCATTGAAAAAGATTTGAACGGGGTCTATTACACTTACCAGGTTATGATCAGCGGCCAATGGCTGGAAGAAACGCCCGGTATTTATGCAACCGCCGTTGGTGTAAACGGGAAACGTGCCATGGTTATCGATATGGCCGAAACAAATCCAGAAGGATGGGGACAGGATGCGAGTCCTGAAATAAATACCCCCAACGATGCCATTATTTATGAACTTCATGTGCGTGATATCACGATTGATCCCAATGCCGGTTCTTCATTTCCAGGCAAGTTTTTGGGATTGGTTGAAAAGGGAACCAAAGGCCCGCAGGGAGTTTCCACAGCCATCGACCACATGAAGGAGCTGGGCATCACGCATGTTCACCTGTTGCCATCCTTTGATCATTATGCGATTGACGAAACAAAGCTCGATCAACCTCAATTCAACTGGGGTTATGATCCTCAAAATTACAATGTACCCGAAGGCAGCTATTCCACTGATCCCTATCATGCAGCAGTCAGGATAAAGGAGTTTAAACAAATGGTAAAAACATTCCATGATGAAGGAATTGGGGTGATTCTGGATGTGGTTTATAATCATACGGGTCGTACCGAAAATTCAAATTTCAACCTGGAAGTTCCGGGCTATTATTACCGCCACAATGAAGATGGGAGCTTTTCCAATGCATCGGCTTGTGGTAATGAAACCGCTTCGGAGCGAACGATGATGCGTAAGTTCATGGTTGAGTCCATTTTGTTTTGGGCAAAGGAATATCACCTGGATGGCTTCCGTTTCGACCTGATGGGTATTCATGATATTGAAACCATGAACGAGATAGCTGCAGCTTTGAAGGAATACAATTCGAACGCCTTTATTTATGGTGAGGGCTGGACAGCAGGAGGTTCACCGCTTCCCATGAATGAGCAGGCACTGAAGAAAAACACCTGGCGCATGCCCATGGTCAGCGCCTTCAGCGATGATATACGCGACGGTTTAAAAGGCTCTGTATTTGACGATAAATCGACCGGTTTTGTAAGCGGTGCTCCAAACCTGGAGGAAACGGTGAAGTTTGGTGTGGTGGGAAGCATTCAGCATGATCAGATCAATTACAAAGGCGTGAACTATTCCGATTCAGCCTGGACGGAAGAGCCCTGGCAGGCGGTTTCATATGTTTCGTGTCACGACAATCACACACTGTTTGACAAGCTGATGATTTCTGTGGATGATGCAACCGTGGATCAGATCATTGCCATGGACAAGCTGGCCAATGCCGTGGTGCTCACCTCTCAGGGAATTTCATTTTTACATGCTGGTGTTGAGATGTTGCGAACCAAAGGCTGCGAACACAACTCTTATAACCTGCCTGATTCGGTGAACCAGATCGACTGGCAATGGAAGGTAAATCATTATGATGTTTTTAAATATTATCAATCCTTGATAGCTTTGCGCAAAAACCATCCCGCCTTTCGTATGTCAAGCGGGAATATGGTACGACAGAACCTGTGGTTTACTGAAACAGAACCAGGGCTCGTAGCTTACACCATCAACGGCAAACCCATGGGAGATGCATGGACAGAAATTTTGGTTTGCTATAATGCCAACCGTGAACCCAAACAAATCGAGGTGGATGGAGCCTGGAACATCGCTGTTTTGGGAGATCAATTTAATGAAGCAGGGATAAAATCTGTAAAAGATAAAATAGAAGTGCCCGGCATTTCGATGATGGTGGCATTTCGGTAGATTCATGCTTGTCTGAACCTATGTCGCCCCCACGGGGCTTGTTAAAACAAGGGATCAGCCTTTTTAACCTATACCGCTCCTACGGAGCTGCACAAATTGAATTGAAGGAATAAAGCTCCGTAGGAGCAAAACATATAAAAATAAAATCATATACCATTCAAAGCTTCGTTGGAGCAAAATTTTTATAAAACAAAACATTCATAAGTCTAAGCCACAGCGGGGCGACATATTTATAAAAATAAACAATCATTAATTTAAGCCCCGGAGGGGCGACATATTTGTAAAAAACAGAACCAATAACCATTCAAAGCTCCGTAGGAGCGGCATATTTATAAAAATAAAATCATCAACGACCCGATTCACCCATGAGCGAATTATTTATCAAAATCAAATAAATACTAAAAATTACATAAAACACGAAAAATCAATTATTATGGCAAATACCTTTACCCAAATCTACATCCATTTCATCTTTGCGGTCAAAGGAAGGGATCGTTTGATCGGACCGAATTGGGAAGATGAATTATATAAATACATAACAGGAATTATTCAGAACAGCGGCCACAAATTGCTTGCTATTGGTGGCATGCCCGACCATTTGCACATATTTACCGGAATGAAGCCTGATCATTCTGTTTCGGAATTAATGCGTTTAGTAAAAAGCAATTCGTCCAAATGGATAAATGAAAAAAGATTTACCCGAACAAAATTCCAATGGCAGGAAGGATTTGGAGCTTTCTCCTATGCCAATTCCCAACTGGATTCGGTAATTGGATATATCAATCGACAAAAAGAGCATCATAAACGGCAATCATTTAAGGCGGAATATTTGGAGATACTGGAAAAGTTCAAAGTTGAATTTGATCTGAAATACATCTTAAACGAGGTTGAGGAATTGTATCAACATTAAGTGTCTAAGATTTATGTCGCCCCTACGGGGCTTATAAGTTCCTGTATGTAGCACTTTTTATAACTATACCGCTCCTACGGAGCTGCACAAATTGAATTGAAGCAATAAAGCTTCACTGGAGCAAAATATATGAGAAATAAAATCATATACCAATCAAAGCTCCGTAGGAGCAACATCCTTATAAAAACAAAACAATAGTAAAGCTAAGCCCCACAAGGGCGACATAGCTATAGAATTATATGAATTAATATGCATCAATCTAAGCCCCACAGGGGCGACATAGTTATAGAATTATATGAATTAATATGCATCAATCTAAGCCCCAGCGGGGCGACATAGTTATAAAAATAAACAATCATTAATTTAAGCCCCGGAGGGGCGACATATTTGTAAAAAACAGAACCAATAACCAATCAAAGCTCCGTAGGAGCGACATATTTATAAAACGAAAACAATCATTAATTTGAGCCCCGAAGGGGCGACATATTTGTAATAAACAGAACCAATAACCAATCAAAGCTCCGTAGGAGCGACATATTTATAACAATAAAAATGAATAAATGACCAGCGTTAAAACCTTCTACCCCAAAAACCGCAAACAATGGCGTAATTGGCTCCAAAAAAACTTTGAAACCAAAAAGGAGATCTGGCTCGTATTTCCACTCATGGCTACAAACAAACCTCGCGTATCTTACAACGATGCAGTTGAAGAAGCACTCTGTTTCGGCTGGATCGACAGCACCGCCCGCTCTCTGGACGATGAACATTCCATTCAGCGATTCACTCCCAGAAGGGCTAAAAGTAGTTTCAGCCAACCCAATATTGAGCGACTTATATGGTTATCGAAAGAAAAACTTATCCATCCCGATATTTTACCCGGCGTGCAGCACCTCATCGAAAGTGAATATAAATTTCCGAAGGACATCATCGCTGCCATCAAAAAGAACAGGGAGGCCTGGGCCAATTACCAAAATTTTAAAGCAAGTTATCAGCGATTGCGTGTGGCATATATCGATTCAGCAAGAAACCGTCCTGAGGATTATGAAAAAAGACTACAAAATTTCATTAAAAAGACCGCAGAAGGAAAAATCATCAAAGGATATGGAGGTATTGATAAATATTATTAATTTTTGTTGTTATATTTGAGGTTCTCAAAAAAAGTGTTGGCCATGTTAAAAAATTGCAACCTTACCGGAATCCAGTTTCTTTTTCTGATATTCTTTTTACTGAATAATTATGGTATTGGGCAGGATTCCGAGCCGAAATACAACCGGGTATATGTAGGGGTGGAGCCTTCATTATTTTTATTTGGTGAATTTGGCGGATATGTTGATTTTTCAATAAATGAAGATATTATTCTTAGTTCCTATTTTGGATGGCACAAATGGCGATGGAACAAGTCCGGTATCGTTCAGCAATATAAGTTACTGGCATATTCCGATTACATCCTCGCCTCTCATGGCCCAGTAATAAGAATGGGAATAAGTTTTAAAGATGGTGGAAATCAATTCAGATTAATTTCCGATTACATCAAACTTGAAATTACCTACAAATACCTGAGTTACGATCATGTGTGGTTTGTAAATGGTTCAAAAGGGCTTAGCTCCTCTCCTGATGAGCAGAGATCGATGAGGTCACATTATTATGGCGCAAACGTGCTTATTCATGTGAGGCAATTCCAGAGTTCATTTCTGGATATTCCCTTTGATTGGTTCATCGGGCCTAACTTTGGGATGGGAATAAATAATTTCACTATCCACTATCCATTCGACGGAAATCCTCAGGTTGGAGAACCAGAGCTTAACAAAAAATACTCTGAGAAGCGCTTTGTATATGGAGTCCGGGTGGGTATCCGGCTGGGAGTAAAAGTATATGATTCAGAATATCATTAAAATTAAAATCGTCATGCAGAGGTTATTGTAATTACGATTTTTCTTTCATTTCTGGGTCCGTCAAATTCACAAAAAAATATATTTTGCCAGGTGGATAATCCCATTTTCCCGTTAATGATTGGAATCGTTTCAGAAGGGCCAACCAGACCGGCTTTAAGGTGAGCATCGCCGTTTCCGTCCTGTGCATCGTGGAGCCAAACTCCCTGAGGGATCAGTTTTTTCAGGAAATTGATAACATCCGTCTGTACCGAATCATCCCAGTTTTCCTGTATCATAATGGCAGCCGTGGCTCCCTGGGCATAGACGTTTACGAGGCCCTCTTTAACATTTGAGGAATTTACAATTTGTTCGACTTGTTTGGTGATGTCGACAAGGCCATTGCGGAAGCTGGTTTTAATTGAGATTGTTTGTTGCATAAAAAAAGGGACGACTTTTATGTCATCCCTTCAAAGTTAGATAAATTCAATTATTTCTCTGTTTCATCCTGGTCCTTTTTGTCAGTCTTTTTCACCTCCTTAGCTTCAATCTCTTCTGCATCAGGATTTGCTTTATGACCTTTCAAATACTCAGGAAGTTCTAGTCCGGCCATTTTAAAGATCTCATCAAAAGGCGGGATCGATTTAAGCATTCCTGACAGGAAATTTGCCGACGTGGGTGTACCATCTCCGCCGCCACCGCTCATTGAATCCCAAACAGTGATCTTATCAATCCGGAGGTTCTTAATGGCTTCCACCTGCGTTTTAACCAGTTCGGGCAATTTATCGGCGATCATCAGCATGGCTGCATCGCGGGCATTGGTATTGGCAGCTTCAACCAGTTTTTCGAAACCGAGGGCCTGTTTGGTAAGCACTTCCATGATACCTTTTGCTTCGGCTTGTTTTTTCACAAGGATGGCGTCGGCCTCACCTCGTGCAATGCGGCGGATTTGCTCAGCAGCAGCTTCAGCATCGATTTCAATTTTTTGTTTATCAATTTGAGCCGGCACAACAATATCAGCAGTTTGTGTGGCACGGTGTCTTTCAGCACGCTCCATCTCCGCTTTTTGTTCGGCTTTATATCCTTCTTCCAGTGCCTGGGCATCTTTAACTTTTTCAGCGGCAATGGCAAGTCGGCGGGCTTCGGCTTCTTTTTCACGCCGGTTAGCATCCGAATTGGCGATGGTGATCTTGGCCAGGTTTTCACCCTCAACAGCCGTTGCATTTGCTTCCGAAGTTTTAACACGCTCCAGCTTGTTGGCATCGGCCTCACCAATTTTTGCCGTGGCATTGGCATCAGCTTCTCCCACCCTTGCAGTGGATTCGGCATCAGCCACCTGAACACGCTCTTTCTGGTTGGCATTGGCTTCCCCGATCTTGGCTTCGGCATTGGCATGTGCCACCTGTACCCGCTGATCCTGAACAGCCTGGGCTTCACCGATGCTCCCATCACGGTTTTTCTCTGCCACACTTTTCTTGGCATCATTGATCGCTTTTGCAGCAGCTTCTTTACCAAGGGCCTCAATATAGCCTGATTCATCACGGATATCGGTTACGTTCACGTTGATCAGCCTCAGCCCGATTTTCTGCAACTCAGCCTCCACGTTTTGCGAAACGTTCATTAAAAATTTATCGCGGTCGCTGTTGATCTCTTCAATTTCCATGGTCGCGATTACCAGCCTCAACTGACCAAATATGATATCTTTCGCCAAATCCTGAATGTGTCCCATTTCGAGCCCGAGCAAACGTTCGGCAGCGGCTGTCATCACATTGGGATCGGTGGAAATACCCACTGTAAACCTTGATGGCACATCCACACGGATATTTTGACGGCTAAGTGCATTGGTAAGGTTTACCTCAATTGAAATGGGCGTAAGATCCAGAAATGCATAATTCTGAATTACGGGCCATATAAAGGATGCCCCTCCGTGAATGGTTCTTGAGGAACGTGATGTTCCTTCTTTGGTTTTTCCGGTTTTACCGTAAATAACAAGGATCTTGTCGGACGGACAACGTTTGTACCTTGAGAACAAGGCCAGCATAGTTGCGAACAAAATGACAACTAACGCAATAATGGCACCTAATGTATATTCCATAATCTGAAATTTATAAAATTGGTTTTATTATTTATTTAATTTTTCCACCACAAGTATGCTGTTGCTAACGACCCCGATCACTTTTACAACGCTACCGGTGGTAAGATCAAACTTATCTTTTGTTATAGCCTGCATTTCGCGGATAGAACCCTGAATAGCCACCTGAATTTTCCCCACATTTCCACCTTCAGCTTTAATGGGTAAATAAACATCCCCGATTTGACCCAAAGCATTTTGAATTTTTAATCCACCGCCCTGATCCTGCATTTTGCTCATAAAATAAAAAAGCGATGCATTCAGGGTCATGGCAATCAGCCCGGCAATCACAGCAATAACAATTGTCCAGGGACGTGATGCACCTTCTGTCCAGGCTGCAATTCCTCCCCATCCGAACAAAGTGAAAAAAGCGATAAAATTTCGGATTGTAAAAAAATTAAAGGATGGATCCATGTCGGAAACAGAAAAATCCGACTCGGTTTGCATGTCCATCGAATCGAAGTCAATATCGCCATCCATGTCCAAATCCATGTCGCCCAGGTCACTTCCAACACCTACATCCGTGTCACCATCACCCATCCCGACGAAGGTCATAATTAATTGGATAATAAGAATTAAGGAAAATGGTATTGCGATGTACCAGAAAATTTTTTCGAAAGCAGTTAAAGCTTCCCACCATTCATTCATGTCAGTAGGTTTAATGATTAGCTAACAAATGTAAACAAAAAATCTGACGAATTGCAGAAATATTGCAGCTTTCAGCAATTTAGAAGTAATTTAAATTCAGGAAAATTTATAGATTGAACCACCCTTCAACATAAACGGTTTTATCCACAGGCTCTTCCACATGGCGGAATTCATTTTTATGCTTATTGTAAATGTAGTCGTTTTGCCAGTTTTTATAATTCTTTGATATCTCAAACAAAGCACCAACCACCATATCCAGTTCATGATCAGTCATGGTAGGATGAAGTGAAAGTCGAACCCAGCCCGGTTTCACGGAAAGATCGCCGGTATTGATCAATTGGGTTATTCTGTGCGAATCATCATAACTCACATTAAGCAGGTAATGACCGTAGGTACCTGCACAGGCACAGCCTCCTCGCACCTGAATCCCATAGCGGTCGTTGAGCAATTTCACAAGCAAATTATAGTGAATCCCTTCCATATAAAAGGAAATTATACCCAACCTGTTGTGTTGATTTTCAGCCAGGATATTCAATCCCGGCACTTCACTTAATTTTTTAAACGCCTGGGCAACCAACTGTTGTTCACGTTTACGGATATTATCGGTTCCCATCTGGTTTTTAAGCTCTATGCTTAGGGCAGTCCGAATGGCCTGCAAAAAGCCGGGTGTTCCGCCATCCTCGCGCAATTCTATATCATCTATATACTTATATTCACCCCAGGGATTGGTCCAATCCACTGTTCCTCCACCCGGATGATCGGGTGTTGGGCTTTTGTACAAGCTTGAACAGAAAACCAAAACACCGGAACTACCCGGCCCGCCCAGGAATTTGTGAGGCGAGAAATAGACTGCATCCAGTTTTTCCATCGGATCTTTGGGATGCATATTGATATCTTCATAAGGTGCAGAAGCGGCATAATCAGCAAATATGTACCCTCCATATTCGTGCATCAGGCGAGCCATTTCGTGAATGGGTGTATGAATGCCGGTTACATTTGAACAGGCAGTGAAGGAGCCGATCTTCATTTTGCGATCCTTGTATTTTTCAAGCTGTTCTCTCATTTGGTTCAGATCAACTGATAAACCTTCACCCGGAGGTATAACGACCACATCGGTCATGGTTTCGAACCAGGAGGTATGATTGGAGTGATGCTCCATATGCGTGATAAAAACCACCGGCTTTTCCTTTTCCTTGATACAATCAGCACCATATAAATGACTGCAATGTTTAAATCCTAATATTCGCTGGAATTTATTTACCACTCCTGTCATTCCAAATCCGGAGGTAATAATCACATCAGTAGGGGCTGCATTCACGTGTGCTTTGATTTTTTTATGTGCCAGGTGGTAGGCATTGGTCATGAGTGTGCCGGTTTCGGAAGTTTCGGTGTGGGTATTTCCAACGTAAGGGCCGAAAGTAGAAATAATTTTATCTTCAATGGGGCCATATAAACGGCCACTGGCAATCCAATCGGCATAAATCATGGTTTGAACACCGTAAGGAGTTTTAAATTTTAGTTCATTTCCTATCGTCTTTTCCCGATATGGTGTAAAAAAATTTTCCATCTGTGAATGATTAATTGCCTCAAAATTAAAAAATTTGACAACAGACATTTATACCATGCAGAAAGTTGTCAAAATAAAATTAAACCAAACGGCTTTTTCGTTGTTTATCAAACATTCAAGGGTTAAAGATTAACTGGCTGTTTACAATCTGAATCTTGGTCGTTTCTGATACCAGCACCTTTCTGCAACCTGCTTGATTATTGAATATCCAACAAGACTAACATTCGGAAGCAAGAGCATGATGGAATTAAAGCATACAACATTCCGTAAGGAAGATTTGCAAAATTTAGATACTGCCTACAGGAGAAATTTTATTAATTCGCTGAGCGGTTACAAAAGCATAAACCTGATTGGTACCATCGACACGGAAGGCAATCCTAACCTGGCTATCTATAACACCATCATTCATGTTTCCTCCAATCCTCCCATGCTGGCAATGCTCGTGCGTACTCCCGTAAAACCAAGGCATACACTCACGAATATTCGCGAAACCGGGGTTTATACCCTGAACCATATCAAACAGGAATTTTTCAATAAGGCACACCAAACAGCGGCAAGGTACCATGGCAAAAAATCGGAATTTGAAATAGTTGGCTTAAAACAATGGTATAGCGAGCATTTTAAGGCCCCTTTTGTTCATGAATCGCCTGTTAAAATAGGGTTGGAATTAAGGGAAGAATATACACTGAAGTCGAATGGTGCCATCCTGATTATTGGAGAAATTGTAGAAGCCACGGTTCAGCAAAATGCCATCCTTTCTGACGGGCTCGTTGATTTGGGTGTTACCGGAACCATCACCGCTTCAGGTCTCGACACATATTATACTACCCGTAAAATAGCGAGGCTCAGCTTTGCCAAACCAGATGAGGATCTTGATGTAATTGGTTGATCCGGAAAAATTTTATCCACCATACCGATATCAATGCACTGCCTGTGCAATACCTAATTTGCTTATACTTGCATTAACAATAGCAATTTTATGTTTGACAATTCCTATTTCCTGATCATTTTAACCTCGCTGCTGGTTATCCTATCTTATGTTTACAGCGCAATTTCGATCAAAGCCAAAATACCCTCTGTATTGCTCCTGCTATTTACCGGGGTAGTTGCACGAATAGTTTTTGATCGCATGGGATATGAACTTCAATATATTCAAACCATACTGGAATTTTTTGGAATTGTGGGGCTGATACTCATCGTGCTGGAAGGTGCCATGGACCTGCGCCTCAAGCGAAAAAAAATTTGGTTGTTGGTGCGGAGTTTTTTCTCGGCACTGGTTATTTTGCTCGTTTCAGCTTTATCCATTGCTTATGTGATGCATTTGTTTTACGCTGAATTCACCTATTATGTGTGTTTGATCAACGCCATTCCGCTTGCCGTAATCAGCAGCGCAATTGCCATCCCAAGTGTTCATGGAATTGATGAAGACAAAAAAGAATTTATTATTTACGAATCAATATTTTCAGACATCCTGGGGATTTTATTTTTTAATGCCGTAGTCAACAATCCCACTTTTGAAGTACAGTCGGCCGTGTGGCTGATGAGTGACTTTTTGATTGTAATAATTGTAAGTATCATTGTTACCGGTCTGATTTTACTGTTCATCGAAAAAACAACGATGAATATTAAATTTTTCCTGCTGATCGCCATCATGGTATTGCTTTATGCGTTCGGAAAAATGATTCACCTTTCTTCACTTTTAATGATCCTGATTTTTGGAATTATTTTAAATAACCTGGACATTATCAGTCCGGCCAGGGTAAATAAAATTCTAAATATTGATAAACTTCAATTGGGTATTGAAAGGTTTAAGCTTATCACTAATGAATCAGCCTTTTTGATCAGAACCTTCTTCTTTTTCATTTTTGGGTTTACACTCCAACTGGCTGTTTTCAGCGACATAAAAATCATTTTTACCGGGCTTGTTATTGTTTTCATTTTGTATTCAATAAGATATTTATACCTGAAACTGGTGGCAAGGCGAAACCTGTTTCCGGAGCTATTCATTGCACCACGAGGATTGATAACCATCCTGTTGTTTTATGCCATTCCGCCTGAATATAGCAAAGGCCTGATCAGCGAAGGAGTATTGTTTTTCGTAATCTTAATCACAAGTTTGGTCATGATGTTTGGCTTAATGAAGTCGGATAAAAAAATACCTGAAATGGAAATTTATGCCGAGGACATGTTAATTGAAGATATTGTGGAAACGGAAGAAAGCCAACAAGAGGAAGTTCAAAATTAGATCCCTGATTTTAAGGTTTTATCAAAGTAAGATTTTTATTCCCCTTTGGAAATTTCCACTTTGAGGATTTCAATATCACCTCCCTGCGGGGAAAAGCTGATATAATCATTGGCATCTGATGACCAGGTGTATTGTTTTCCAAGCGGAACGATGAATTCCTGAACTTCAGAGCCGGAGGCCATAGGAAGGATCACACCTCCTTTTTTAGCACCTCCCCTGCCATAATTCATGATCACTTTAAAGTCAGAATCACCTGCATTGCGCACTTTGATCAGCAATACGCTGGTTTTCCTGTCGACGGCATCCACGGCATTGAAAGTAAATTTTTTTGTTTCGTTATTGGCTACAATCAATGAACCATTGTGTATTTTGCGCATGGCATTATTGTTTAAAATATTCATGATCCTTTCAATCATCTGCTCAGGATAAACCTCATCAGGAAGTAGCTTTTGAGCCTTGCGGTATGAAGTTAATGCCTGATCGTAAACCGCTGCTGCCAAAAATTTATCAGCATCTGCAATGGCTTTATCATATTCCTGCTGCGCATTTTGTCTTTCGGCCCTGTTGATCAGATTAATTTCTTCCAAACGATCGCGCGGATGTGTTTCATCAGGTAAAACTTCAGCAGCCTGCATGTATTTTCTTTTAGCATCATCATATTCTTTTGACGTAAATAACCGATCCGCTTCAGCAATAATGCGCATGTATTCTTCCTGCAATTTACTGATATCTTCATTCAGTTGTGTAATTTCAGTGAGGCGGGCGGCTGGGTAAGTTGCATTAGGCTTGAGCTTGAGTGCCTCGGTATATTTTTGACGGGCTGCCTCATAATCTTTTTGGTTAAAAAATGCATCAGCATCAGCAATTATATCATTGTAAGCCCTATTGTTTGTGCGTTCATTGGCAGCTTCAATATTGTCAATTTCCTTTAATTTTTCGGTCGGGTGCAGGCTACCCGGAATAAGCACAAGGGCCTGGTTATAACGCTCGGAAGCCTTCGCATAATCGCCGTCCTCCATCATTCGATCACCGGCAGCCACCAGCTTATTAAACTCCTGTTCGAGGGCAGCTGCTTCATTGAGTATCACATCAATTTCATCCAATTTGGTTTTGGGATATGCATCTTTGGGTTTCATATAAGATGCTTTTAAATAAAGTTTTTTAGCTTCCTCATATTGTTGCAAACCAAACATGTTATCCGCCTTTCGCAAAATGCCGTTATATTCCTCTATTTCTTTGTTCTTTTCAGATAATTGCAAATTGATAGCAGCGATCTTTTCCTGTGCATAAGTCTCCGATGGCTTTAACTGATTTGCTTTTTCATACTCCAATAAAGCCTGATCCAATTCTCCTTTATTAAAAAATAGATCACCTGCGGCAATGGCTTTATTATAGGCATTGTTCAGTTCCTGCTGATCCGATAACTTCTGATCAATTTCAGCAAGTTTATTTGCAGGATAGGTTTCTGAAGGTTTTAACTTTTTGGCAGCGGTATATTTTTCCCTTGCACCTGCATAGTCCCCCGATGTCATTAATCCATCAGCTTCTGTGAGCAATTGCGAATATTCAAAATCGAGGTCTTTTTGCTCCTGTTTGATCTTTTTGATCTCTTCAATTTTAGCAGTAGCGGCGGCATCTCCAGGAATGATCACAAGGGCATTTTTATACTCTGCCAGGGCTTTGTCATACTCCTTGTTATTCAAAAATGCTTCCGCCCGGGCGATTGATTCATTATAACTATCCATAACAGCTTCCTGATCTTGCAGGTTTTTATTGATCAGGGTTAGCTTCTCATTTGGATAATCAGCATCCGGCTTTATGGCCAGTGCTTTTTCAAATTCGGCTTTGGCTGCTCCGTAGTTTTGCGCCGACAGGTAAGCATCCCCGTTTTTCACGGCAATGGTATAGGTTTGCTCATCCGCCAATTGCTGATCTACAATCCCCTGCACCTCTTTTATCCGGGTTTTGGGATAGGTTTCGTTGGGTTTTAAACTGGATGCGTTTTCATATTCGGCCAGGGCATTGGTATAATCTTTTGAAGCTAAAAAATTATCGGCCTGCGCAATTGATTGTGCATAAAGCTCATCCTTGCCTACCTGCTCCTGTAATGAATTGTTGATCTTTTCGATCATGTTTTTTGGATAGCTCTCAGCCGGATAAATTTTAAGGGCAGACTGGTAATTTTCTTTGGCTTGCTGCAACGATTTGTTCACATAAAGCTCGTCTCCTTTGTCGATGAGCGCATCGTATTCCGTTTTCTTGATCAGCAGGTTATCAATCTCTTTGATTTTTGCTTCGGGATAGTCTTCATCAGGACGGGCCTCAGCCGCCTTAGCATATTCTGAACGGGCATTTTCGTAGTACTTAAGCGCAAACAGCCGATCAGCATTGGCCACGATATTATCGTATTCACTCACTGTTTTGGTAAAATCAGCTTTTTTAACCTTAAGTGCTTCTATGGCATCCTTCGCCTCCTGTTTGTCAGGAAAAACAGCTAAAGCCTTTTCATATTCTGCAATGGCTTCGTCAAACCGGTTGTATTTTTCAAATTTTGTTGCCCTGTAAACCGCATCATCATAAGCCACCTGCTTTTTCCTTACCGCTCCTTCTTTTTCTTCTATTTGTTTGATCTTTTCGGCAGGATATCCTTCAGATGGAACTATTTTGGCAGCTTCCTGATATTTGCTTCTTGCCTTTTCGTATTCAGCTTTTCTAAAAAAATCATCAGCTTCGGCAATAACGGCTGAGTACTGCTCCATCACCATCATTCTTTCGCGCAGCTTATCAATGGTTTTCTGCAACTGGGTTTTAGCATAATCATCCGCCGGTTTTAAACGGGTAGCATATTGGTATGAGGTTTTAGCGTTGATATAATCACCTGCATTAAAATAATCGTCGGCTTGTTTGATAACCGAAGCATAATCTGCCTGTTTATCGTCCTGGGCGACAAGTGTAATCGAAAAAACCAAAAAGAAAATTGAAATTAAAATATGTTTTAGCTGCATGTGGAATTCCATTAAACTCTGATGAATCGCAAGTACCTGATCAAAATTATTTTAACGTTAACGTAAGGGGTTTATTATTGTTATGAAATCAATGAATTATACCATCCCTGATGGTGATTTTCCGGTCGGCCATATTTGCCAGTTGGTCATTATGAGTCACGATCACAAAGGTTTGTTTAAATTTTTCACGAAGCTGAAAAAACAACTCATGCAACTCAACAGCCGAAGCTGAATCGAGGTTTCCTGATGGTTCGTCGGCCAGTACTACCGAAGGATCGTTGATAAGCGCCCTGGCTACGGCAACCCTTTGCTGCTCGCCTCCCGACAGCTCAGCCGGCTTGTGTTCGAGCCGGTCGGAGAGTTTTAGGTAATCAAGCAACGACTTTGCTTTTTCAACCGCTTCTTTCTTTTTAACCCCGGCTATAAAGGCAGGTATACAAACATTTTCAAGCGCCGTAAACTCAGGCAAAAGATGATGAAACTGAAAAACAAATCCGATATGTTTGTTTCGAAAAGCAGAAAGTTTCTCATCATTTAATAAACTCACCTCTTCATTGTTAAAATAAATATTCCCGCTGCTGGGCCTGTCGAGCGTCCCGATAAGATGCAAAAGAGTAGATTTGCCCGCTCCGGAAGCTCCTACAATGGAAATAACCTCCCCTTTTTTTATCTCAAGATCAATCCCTTTAAGCACCTCAAGGCTCCCGTAACTTTTGTGTATGTCCTTTGTTTTGATCACTTTCTCTGATTCTTGTGCAAAGATAAAATATTTATCTTTGAGCGACTGAATCAGTTAACAGATAGCAAATGCCGAATATACTTATTATTGATGATGAACGTGCCATCCGCAACACACTTTCCGATATCCTGTCGAATGAAAAATACGAAGTGGATCAGGCTGAAAACGGTGAAATGGCCGTGGAGAAGATTTCAGAAAACCAGTATGATGTTATCCTGTGCGACATCAAAATGCCTGGCATGGACGGCATGGAAGTACTTGATTACACATTGCGTAAAACCGATACACCGGTCATCATGATTTCCGGTCACGGAAATATCGAAACTGCTGTTGAAGCAATTAAAAAAGGAGCATTTGACTACATTGAAAAACCACCTGACCTCAACCGTTTACTGATCACCATCCGAAATGCAATGGATAAATCCAGTCTGATGACAGAAACCAAAAAGCTCAAAAAAGAGGTGAGTAAAAATTGGGAAATGATTGGCGAATCAGGTGGAATCAACGAAATCAAGGAGATGATTGAAAGGGTTGCCCCAACGGATGCCCGTGTGCTGATCACGGGTGAAAACGGGACCGGAAAAGAGTTGGTAGCCCGGTGGGTTCATGAGCAAAGCAAGCGGGCACACGCCCCGTTCATTGAAGTGAACTGCGCTGCCATTCCATCCGAATTGATCGAAAGTCAGCTTTTCGGCCATGAAAAAGGCTCCTTTACTTCGGCTATTAAAATGCGCAAAGGTGATTTTGAGCAGGCTCATGGTGGCACCATCTTCCTCGATGAAATTGGGGACATGAGCCTCTCGGCCCAGGCCAAAGTTTTAAGGGCCCTTCAGGAAAACAAAATCACCCGCGTAGGTGGTGAAAAGGAGATCCCGGTAGATGTACGTGTGCTGGCAGCTACCAATAAAGACCTCAAAAAACAAATTCATGAAGAAAAATTCAGGGAGGATCTTTATCACCGTTTAAGTGTCATCCTGATCCATGTTCCGCCCCTGCGGGAAAGATCGGAAGATATCCCGCTGCTGGTTGATCATTTTATGAATCAAACAAGGGCAAATAACGGAAGAGCTGCCCTCCCGGTAGAAGAGGATGCTTTGAATAAATTAAAAGGGATGCCCTGGACCGGAAATATCCGCGAATTGAGAAATGTGGTTGAACGTTTGGCAATCCTTTGTGATCATGCGGTTACGCTTGAAGATGTTGAACGATTTGCACAACCGCTCACCGACCTTCGAATTAAATAATCCCGAAATTCCCAAACTTTCCTGCTGTAGCTACGTATCTACGTTGCATTTCACTTATTAGGATCAAATATTTTTCAGACTTCAGGTCGATAACAACATGAGTTTAAAAACATGAGGACTATCGTTAGTTTACACCTAACTCTGATCATTTTGCTTTTGATTTTTATTGTAGCAAGTTGTTACAAAGAAGGTATAAATGATCATTTTCCGCCCAGTGAGGTGAATTATCTTGCCAGCACTCCCGGTAACGGATTTATCAAATTAACCTGGGAAGATCCGCTGGACGAGGATTTTGCAGAGGTGGAAATAAGTTATAAATCACAATTTGTAAGGATACCTAAAGGGATTGAACAATACGAAATACAGAATCTTGAGAACGGCACCGATTATCGTTTCACGGTGAAGACCCTTGATGTATCCGGCAATATTTCGCGCGGACGGCATGCTCACAATTCCCCAACCGCTCCTCCCGAAATAAAATGGATATCGGATCCGATGATCACCATCGACACCAATTACCAGGGCGATTTTACAGGTGGAATAATAACCTCCCGCTTGTTTGAAAACCAAAAAAACCACGGAACCATTAAATTCAGAGTGAATATCATACGAATAAGCGACTCCACAATCGTTTCTTCAACTGAAAAGAGCTTTAAAGTTTACAATGGCAGAAAATATCTCATGGAGTTGGAAACCCGTGGCGACATCACCATATTAAATTGCATTAACTGTAGCGAAGACCCCCAATCCTACAAACTGGAAGTTATTTCACTTTCGGCTGATGAAATAATAGCAGTGATACCTGGTATATGTCAATCCGTTCCACCCTGCAACAACGGGAAGGACATGCAGGAAATACGATGGAATGATATATCGGTAAAATACTTTAATTTGATTGAAGTATCCGAATAACATTCATTTCAACTGTAAAACATCCATTTAATTCCTACGTTTTAAAAGAAATACAAATACTGCAAGCAGTAATGATTGCCTTTTGTATCTTTGCACCCGCAAAAGTTCTTTGAAATTAAAAAATGTTTACTACCCAAATTAGGTACTACGAAGCATCCGCCAGTTGGCGGGCAAACCCAGAACTCAGAACCCAGAACTCAGAACTCTGAACTCTGAACTCTGAACTCTGAACTCAGAACTCAGAACCCAGAACCTGCCTACCAGCAGGCAGGCTTAAAACCTAAGGGGCTGACCGGTTTCGACAGCAAGGACAGTGGATTTGTAAGCATGCCGGGCATTGGAGATGTGGCTCGTTAAAAACTATCTTTCAACCATAATTGGCGAAAATAACTACGCTCTCGCAGCCTAATCGAAGATTAGTAGATTGGCTTATCCCGACACAAGGTGATGGGACGAGACATCCTGCAGAAGGATCTGCCTGATTCCGACTGAATACGGGGTGCTCATAATTTCGGGCTGGTTTGGCAGAGGCTTTGGCTGCCAGATAAGATAAAAAAGCTAAGGTAAAACTGGGGTGCCTGTTCCCGGGTTTTATTCAAAAATCAACAACCGGCTAAGCATGTAGAAAGCACTTTTGCTGCTTGTTTGGACGAGGGTTCGACTCCCTCCAGCTCCACGAAGTGGAGATGAAAAGCTGGCGATAGCCGGCTTTTTTTGTTTTGAAAAAACAAAAAGGTAGGAGAAGTTTATCCGCCTTCATGGCGGAACTCCCTCCAGCTCCACTTTCCTGCCTATCGGCAGGCAGGCACCCTCCGTAGCTTCAGCGAAGGAGCGCTTCACCCTCTCCCGCAATAAGGAGGGTTTCAGTGGACGCAGTCCACCGTAAAACAAATCCAAACTTCTCATGTGGCACGTATACGTCCTAAAATGCGCTGATGGCAGCTATTACACTGGCTGCACCGTGGCAATCTCGAATAAAATTTACCAGGAAATAAATATCAAAGGTATAATGCTACTATTCCGGATCGAAATCAGTATCATGTTCCGCAATTTCCACCACCGATTTTTTTAAATGAAAAGCCAGTACCAAACTATATAGCCCCATGATAAGCATCACCACTCCAACCCAAATGGCAATAGATATCCCGAATAACAAAGGATTGAACATAATAAATGTGGAAATCCAGAAAACAAGCAGGCTGGCTGCAAATTTCACAAATTGATTTTCTTTGTGAGCAAATGCGTCAATAAAAAGTGCGATGCCATAAAATGCCCCCCAAAGTCCGAATAAGAACGGGATGATGGAGGCAGTTACCAGCGGATTTACCATCAGCATAAATCCGATGAACATATCCAGTAAACCTTCAAAAATTTTCCAGGTCCAGTTTTCCTCGGTTTCACGTCCGGCAAAACCCTGATAAATAAGAACCATACCCGTAATTACGAATCCAATACCGATGTAAAATGCCCAGGCGATCAACGCTCCTTCAGGACTTGCAAGGATTAAAATTGACAATAAGATCATAACGATACCTTTGATCAATGGCATGTACCAGATGGGAATTGCTTGTTCTTCCATTTTTGTAAAATTTGATTTGCACTAAAATAGTTAAATTCTTGCATATGTTAACCTATGATAAATATCATATCGCAAACGAAACAAGCAATTTAGATCTCAACTTGTTTATTCCAGTGAAGAGAAATTCCTGAAATTCAATGTTTAATCACGTACAACTGCTATATCAAATAGAATCATACAAAACTTAACAACAGATCAATGATCAAACAAATAATAGAACTTACTATTTATTCAGTTCTTTACCAAACCTGAATGCCAGGCCAAATCCAAAATTCACCGAATTGTATTTATAGCTTCTTTCCATGTCTGAAATTTCCAAGGAATTGTAGCTATATAACAAGGTTCTTTCATCATCTTTGATGAATGAATTGCCATCATACTCCAATGAAGCATACAGCCCGAAATGTTTCATAAAATTCCAGTGCAGCTTAACACCCGGTGAATAACTGTAACCGAAGAAAAGATAAGGTTTGGTTTTGAACTCGTAGGTTGTATTGTTTACCGAGTAAACCATGGAGGTGAGTGGAGAACGGAGCGCTTTGAAACCAAAATAAAAATAGGGTTCCAGTTGCACCTTCTGAGATATATCCAATTGATACGAGATTCCCAGATCTGTCCCTACGGCCCAATAGGCAAAGTTTTGTGTCAGGTCATACTGATCGTCCGTAACACCCAGCATCTTTTTCAGATCGGCCTCATAAGTATCAACGTCACGACCTAAATAATCGTAGGACCATCTGAGTCCAAAACCGAGGTTGCTTTCCAGAAAATAATTGATTTCAAGCCCACTATTTGAATTATAATCCACGTAGCCGGCAGAACTGCTTTTGATCTCCTTTTTAGTGATGTCGCCCATGGTGATCCCTTCCTGGTTATAGATGCCAATCCTAAAAACCTGTGCACTGACGGTGCTGCCAATTAGCAGCAGCACAACTGTGCTCAACAAAAATAAATGTTTAATTTTCATACAAATATTAGTTTAATTGTTAAAAAATAAAATTAATTATCCATGTTATAAATTTTAGCAACTTCCATGAAACCAGGCTATTCAAAACTTTTGCAGTTTCGGTTCAATTAGCTTTTACAAATTTCACCCCTTCACCAAATCTGAATCGGGCTATCAGACCCCAGTTTGATGATCCGAATTTCATTTTATTGGTGATCATCAGGTTAGGTCGCCAATCGATTCCTATGGTCAACGGAAAGTCGAATGAATATTCCACGCCAAAATCGCCTGCCGCTGCAATATCAAGCCCATTGTAAAAATAAAGTTCAGGACCAACACCCGGATAAAACTTTAATCCTGTTGGGCCGCCTTCCAAACCGAACATCCAGTCGAAATAAGCACCCAGTGCAATATTTTTTTCAAAGTAAACAGCTCCATGCAATCGGGGTTCCTTCGAAAGTGGAATCGTCATATCCAAAGCAAAATCATTCCCGAAGCGGCCACCCAACTCCCAGTTGGATTGTCCGTTACACATAAGCCCTGCAGTGAACAATATCACTCCTATTACGATTAACTTTTTCATTTTTATGTCATTTATAAGTAAATAACCATGGCTAATACTAATTGTGTTTTTGAACAGCCGGCGGTGCATACAGCGGATCAAGCGCTTTCGGATCAGGCCAGTAAAATCTTGACTGCATGGAGAATGGACCGTCATAAGCAGGTAACCAGTTTGAAACCTTGTCTTTTCCAGGGTTCTCTTTTTGGATATAAATATCCAGTGATCCGTCGTCATTATATTTCAGGCCATCCGTAGCACTGCCGATGACATATCGGTTGATCTCATTTTCAATCAGAAGCTGTGCAGGCAATTTGTACATGGTCATCGACCAGAACGCTTTTGCAGGCGGAAGTTGATCGGCTTCAAAGTGCAGGAGATAATTGTGTTTTGAACCGTCGAGTTCTTCTCCATCGGCATCAAAGGTTGTTTCAGGATAAAACGCCTCTTCGAGGTCGTTGCCCCACAGACCAAAGTAGGCCGCTGCCGCACGGGTAAGGTATTTGCCCTGCATGGCTTCGCGGGTGCCAAATGCATTGGCGATCAGTTGCCAGCCATTTTTTCGTTGGCCCAGTTCCATCGAAGCTTCCTTAATTTTTTCCATACCGGACTGTATCCCTTCATTGATCGCCGCAATTATTTCGGGATCATAATCGTCGGGGTTGAAAGGTTTTCCCGGTTCGATCCCAATTTTGGCAAACTTTTCAAACAGCTCCTTTTCAGATGGGTGGATCTTCGCCATTGCCATCAATGCATTGAAATAACCAATGAAATTTTCATCTTTTATTTTGGCAGGGTTGTAAGGGGGAAGGTTAAGCAAGGGTGAGGCTGTAATTTGATTATCCTGTCCGAGATAATCACCAAGCGTCATCACCTTGTAGCCTTTCATTATTTCCTGGGCTTTCTCAACATCAGCAGGACCAAAAACCTGCGTTCTGCCAAGTGCCAAAAGATAATTACCTTCAGAATAAATAACCTTACTGATCCCTTCAGGTGTTTCACCATCCCATTTTGGCCCTACAAACATGTAAGTGCCTGCGTCAAATCCTGTTTTCCGCGTGCCGATATAATCGATGTTGTGGGTGTACATATCAATGATCTGAAAAGAGTAGTACCGCCCGTCTGTGATTTCCGGCACCTCCATAATTTCCGGCTGATTCGACACATCGAACCATACACCCGAATAGAATGTATCGTTGTTAGGCCTCACAATGATGGTATCTTCCGGGCCATTCAATTTAGGATTATTAAATAAAACATTGAATGGTGCTGTATATGCTCCCGATTCGGGATACATGGCCATAGCAAACATCATTTTGTAATGTTCTAGCATAGGATAGGCATAAATATAAGCCTCTTCGGCGATTTGTTTCGCCTCTTGCGGAGTTACACTTTCCGGTTTTGGAGAACAGGAAGACAGGAATAATCCTGTTATTAAAAAGATTGAAATGACACACTTATTCATAGTCGTTGATTTATTATTAGTTGTTTTTTACCATTTGCGGTCTTACCCACTCTCCCGATAAGGTCTCAGGTTTCGGCAAATACAATCGCATAACCACTGAAAATGGTCCTTTGGGTGCAGGTAACCAATTGGGTTCTTTCTCTTTGCCCGGAGATTCATTTTGAAAATAAAGGGTAAGTCCTCCGTCTTCGTCAAAAACGAAATCGTCCATCATGGGTGAATTGAGCAGATAACGGTTAAGCGGGTTCTCCACGAGAAGGCTCGCCGGAAGCTCATACATGGTTAATGACCAAAAGGCATTTACAGGAGGTAATTGTCCCGGTTCGAAACGAAGGGTGTACTTATTGGCACCGTTTAGGGGCTGATTTTCCGAATCGACATAATAGGTTGGGTAAATCGCTTCTTCGGAACTTGCTCCCCATATACCCACCACAGCAGCTATCATCCTGTAGCTGTAGTTGTTGTTAAGGTGTTGCCTGGTGCCAAATATTTCTGCCGACCCTAATTTTCCGGCTTCTGCTTGCTTTTTAAGAGCGTCAAAGTCAGCCCAGGAATCTGCAATCCCTTGTTTTATTGCATTTTGAATTTCTGGAGAAAAAGAGTCCCATTTGAATTCTTTTCCAGCTCCAATTCCTAGTTTGGCAAAGCGTTTCATTAATTCTTTTTCTGAAGGATAGGTAGGACAGAATTGCAGGAGATAGTTCAATTGCTCAAAGACCTTTGGAGACGCTTTGATTTCTTCCTGTGTTAAAGGTTCGATGAATTGAATATCAGGTGCAGCCTGGGGTGCGGGGTGATCAAGAAAAGAAGATAGAGGTTGAAGTTTATACTCCGACTGAATTTGCTTCACATTCTCAAGATCATCAGGGTTAAAAAGTTGTGTTCTGTATGCTGCCAATACCAATTCTGTTTCAGCTTTAATAACCTTTTCAATGCCATCGGGCTTTTCACCATCCCATTCTGGGCCAGCTATGAGAAAACTACCGCCATTATTGCCCACGGTTCGGGTGCCGATAAATTCAAAGTTATGGGTGTACATGTCAATAAGTTGAATACTGAAATAGCGATTTTCTTCCATTTTAGGAACTGAAAGAACTATAGGTTCTGAGCGCAAATCCAAGGCAACAAAGCTATACGGTGTATCGGAATTTGCAGTCTGTATCGTACGGTCTTCATGGGTATATACCCTTGCCATATTGATTACTTTATTCCATGGGCCTTTGTAGTCGGCATTGTTTGTGTCGATGAAGTAATTGTAAAGCCCTCGGTAATTGTCAACCATTGGATTAGCATAGGTATAGGCCTCTTTGGCAATTTGCCGGGCTTCCTGAGTCGTTATCTTTTCCTGTTGAGTACAGGATAATAATATAATGAGAAGCGAAATTATACTGAGGAGTTTTTTCATTTTTTATTTAATTTATTTTTCAATGATTTATATAAATGCAGGGTAGTTTGTGTTTTGTTGTATTCATTATGGATTGTCTCAACCTTTGTGAGCTTTTATGTGTATTTAAAAGCAAATCCTACCTGAATAAGTAATACAAATTAAATATAGGAACTTTAAATATTATAGACACCCCTGTCAGCTACATGAAACGCAAGTCATTATAGCGATTCAGCATTTTATTGGGTAACAATTTTGAGTAACTTTCAGCGGATTCAGTTACATTTGTATTCAATACTATAATTTATCCACGAAACAATGAAAGAAAAATGGCTCTATACGGCATTTCAAAGTTTTGCGGAATGTGGCCCAACACAGTTGAGCATAAACAGTATCGCAAAGGAAATTGGAGTTCCACGCACAACCTTTTATCACTATTTCGCAGATAAAGAGAACCTGATTGAAGAGTTACTGGCAATGTACATGGCTGATGTGGATAAATTTATTGATGAAGGTAAAACATGCTGTAAACAACTGATCCCCGACTTGTATATATTGCTCGAAAAGTATGCCCTTTCGCTTCAATTCAGCAGACAGCTATTACTCAACAGAACAGAACCACATTTTAACCTGGTCTTTCAAAAAGGCAGGCAAAAAACCAATAAAATTATCGTTCCACTTTTTATAAGTTATTACAATTTTAATGTCCCTGATAACCTGGCGGAGGAGTTGTGGAACAGTCTCACCGAATCATGGTACCTGCGCCTTGATCCTAAAAATGTGACCGTTGAATCAATGCAAAAACTTACCGAAGAAATCATGCAAACGGTATTAAAGTTTGCACAATCAAAATTATTTTTAAAACTGATTTAAGTATATTTTCAAACCTCGCTTTTTAGTCTAAATATTTCTCATTCAACTCATCATACACCTGCATAAGCCGCGTTACAGAGCCATCCTTTTCAAAAAGGCCGCTGCGCCAGTTGAGAGGCTCCCAGATGCAGGCCCCTTTGCCCAATTCGTTGGGAAGGGCAAATACAATATCATGGACCTGCTTATTGAAATCGGAATATTCCACCACGTTGATGGGTTTATTATACCGTTTCGCCAGATCGTTCAGATTGAACTGCAGATCGTCGAGGGTGCCATGCCAGCGCGGATAATACGAAATGCCGATGATGTCGAACTGCAGGCCGCGGGCGATCATGTTGTCGAGCCAGAAAACAGCTTCCTGGTTTTGCCCGCCCAACGCGAGGTGCATCATCACCGGGATGGCAGGATCGGCCGCCTCCACCCCTTCAGCGCCTGCTTTTAACAAGGCAGCCAGTTGATCCGGGTTGCCGATATGACCGTCGGGCCAGAGCAGTCCGTGGTTGATCTCATTGCCCACCTGCACCATGTCGGGCAGGATACCTTGTTTGTCAAGGGCATTCAACACCCGTGTGGTATAAGTTTTTACGGAATCCTTCAATGTTTCAAAATCGAGGTCGGCCCAGGCAGCGGGTTTGTATTGTTGCTGGGGATCGGCCCAATAATCGCTGTAATGAAAATCGAGCAGTAGTTTCAAACCGACCGCTTTCACACGTTTGGCCATGGCAAGCGTATATGGCAAACCACAGTAGCCTTTTCCGGGAGCATATCCCTTTTCATTTTCGGGGTTCACAAAAATCCGCAGCCGGATATAATTAAAACCGTGCTCAGCCAGCAGATCAATGGCATCGATGGAATCGCCGTTTTCGATGAAAGCCCCTCCCCTGTCCTCTATTTGCGGCAGCCAGGAGATATCAGCCCCGATCATCCGGTCGATGGGTTTGGTGGTGGGAATTACTTGCTCCGGGGTTGGTTTCATCAGCACCACAGCGGCAGGCAGCGTGTGGATCTCGTGGGCGCCGGGCCAGCAGCCATCAGCACGTACCTCCACTTTTACTTTATCGGGTTGAGTCCCTGCTGTAAACAGCAGCCTGCAAATACCATTTTCGAGTTTGGCTTTGCCGTATTCCGTGCCGCTGGTGTCGGTAGCGACAGGCAACAAAGTGCTGTCGGGGTTGGTTACGCGGCCATCGCCGGTTACATACACACGAACGGAATCAGCAGCACTTGTGATCTCCCGGTTGAGACTGTCGACCAGGGCAATGCGCACGTTGCTGTGATCAGTTCCGTTGGCCAGCAGCGTGGTGCTGTAGCAGGTGAGCATCACCGAAACAGGTTTGCCGTTTGCCACCTGACTCACATTGGCAAAGGCATTGCTTTGGTTATCATTACCGGGGTTTTGTTTTGCAGGTTGATTGCACTGGATCAGGAAAAGGAAGGCAGGCAACGACAGGAAAAGAAAAGATTTATTGATCAATTTGAAATGTTTTTAGCGGATAGTTAAATTTAGTGAAAATAATGGGGAGCTAAGGGCCGAAAATTTATAAATTAGCTGGATCAATTTACTTTTCACAAATGACAAAACCGATTGATAATTTGGAAATCAGAAAAAGTAAAAAATTCACGTTAATATCCTTATTGGGGATGTAAACGTGATAAAAGTTGGTGATATAAACTAGTTACCTGCAAGGTTAAAAAAAGAGAAATAGACTGATATTAAATGAAATAACTAAACCAAATTTGAGAATGATTGCTCCGAGAAGATTTTGTTTTGCCCGCCCACTTCTGCCCTTCGGGTCAGTTGGGAAAGCCTACGCACATTGCACACATTTGCAAATCGCACAGGCTGACCCCACAGACCAAAATTTGCAAAAGAGTGCAATTTCCCTACCTTCAAGCTTCATTCAAATAGTTGAGTTATGAATAACAGACTTTTTGCAATTGGAGATATTCACGGATGTTTTGATTCATTGAAAGAATTGGTTGAAAACAAAATCCAGCTTCAAAAAGATGACAAACTTATTCTGCTTGGTGACTACATTGACAGAGGAGATAAAAGCAAAAAAGTTGTTGATTTTATCATTGAATTGTCGGAAAATGGTTATGATGTTATTCCACTCATGGGAAATCATGAAGCGATGCTGATTGGTGCTTTTGAAGATAAAAAGAATATTTCAAAATGGATTCAAAACGGTGGAAATGAGACATTAAAAAGTTTTGAAATTAATTCATTGAAAGATATTGAATCCAAATACATTGAGTTCTTTAAAGGTTTGAGATATTATTACGCATTCGAAGACTATCTTTTTGTTCATGCCGGATTCAATGATAATGTACTAAATCCATTTACCGATTATTATTCAATGCTATGGAAATGTAAGGAAACTTACACAAATCCGTTATTATCAGATAAAACGATTGTCCATGGTCATAATCCTGTAAAAGTTGCAATATGTGAAGAAAGAGTTCTTGCTAAACATCGTGTAATTAACATTGATACTGGCTCTGTATATAAAGATAGTGAAGGTTATGGTAGGCTTACTGCTTATGATTGTAATCGTCAAAGAATACTTTTTGTTTGAATTGATTTTATAGATATATTTGCAATTCGCGAATCGCGAATTAATAATAATGATTATGAAGAAGCATAATGGAATGCGTCCACAAGATATTGTTGTTCTATTGAAGATTATTTCAATAAGAGATAATAAGTGGCGTAATATTGATATTGCAAATGCTATTGGTATAAGTCCTTCTGAAGTTTCTGAAGCATTGAATAGATGTAAGATTGCAAAACTAATTGATAGTAAAAAGAGGAAAGTTAATATCAATTCTTTTACTGAGTTCATCGTCTACGGGTTAAAATATGTTTTCCCGACTGAACCGGGAGCTATTGTTAAAGGAATTCCTACTGCTCATTCTGCTTCACCAATAAAAGAACATATTTCATCAGATACCGATGTTTATGTTTGGGCTAATGCTAAAGGTACTCACAGAGGTCAAGCCATTGAACCGTTATATAAAACTCTGCCCCAGATAGCACAGGAGGATAAGTTATTTTACGAGCTACTAACCATTGTTGACACCATTCGGGTGGGTCGCGTTAGAGAAATACAAATTGCCATTGACGAATTAAACAAACGCCTGAAAAATGCCTAGTACAAATATTATAATGCTGCAAACTGTTGCGAATGGTTTGGGAGAGTTAAAAGATGAAATGGTTTTCGTAGGTGGCGCTGTTGCTGAACTTTATGCCGATAATCCGGCAGCTTCAGAAATCAGACCAACACTTGATGTGGATTGTGTGATTGAAATTCGTTCGAGACTCCAATTTGCAAAAATGGAAGAAAACCTAAGAGCCAGAGGATTTAAAAACGACACATCAGCTGGTGCACCTATTTGCAGATGGATTTACAAAGACATTAAAGTTGATGTTATGCCAACTGATTCAGATGTCCTTGGGTTTAGTAACCGGTGGTACGAAGAAGGAATTGAAATTAAAATACAAAAAACGCTTTCTGATGGAACTGAGGTTTTTGTTTTTCCGCCTGAATATTATTTGGCAGCGAAATTTGAAGCACACAATTCCCGGGGCGGAAATGATTTACGGCAAAGCCACGATTTTGAGGATATTATTTATATTCTGGACAATTGCTCCAATATAGTGGATAATATCAGAGCTTCAAATCCAAGTGTAAAAGAATATTTAAAAATCGAATGCCAGAAACTTTTGGAAAATCCAAACATTACGGAAGGAATTGAAACTGCTTTACCTTATGGCTCGGGTGAAGAAAGTAGCGACTTACTTGGTATGTTAATTCGTGAAATTGCAGAGATTGAATAATGGAGAAAGTGAAACAAACATATAAGTTACCAGAGGGGTGGATTTGGACAACAATAGGAGAAATTTCAATTTTATCCAGTGGAGGGACTCCAAGCCGTGCAAATTCGAATTATTTCAGAGGAAATATTCCATGGGTAAAGTCTGGAGAATTAAATTATAATACAATTACCGATACAGAAGAAAAAATAACGCAAGAAGCTTTAGACTCGTCAAGTGCTAAACTTATTCCAGCGAATTCATTATTAATGGCTCTTTATGGTTCTACCGTTGGAAAAATAGCAAGATTAGGAATTGAAGCTTCAACAAATCAAGCCGTTGCTTCTATTATCACTTTTTCAAATTTCAATAAAGAGTTTTTGTACTATTATTTATTTCATAAAAGGGAAAAGCTTTTAGAAAAAAGAAAAGGTGGAGCACAGCCAAATATAAGTCAAACAATCCTATCAAATTTTATAGTGCCTCTACCTCCTCTTGTTGAACAGAACATTATTGTTTCAAAAATAGAATCTCTTTTTAGTGAACTAGAACAAGCAGAAAAAGGACTGCAAAATGCAAAACAGCAATTGCAAATTTATAGGCAGGCTATAATGAAAAGCGCGTTTGACGGGAAATTGACAAATATGAATGTAGAAGCAGAGAGTTTACCCGAAGGATGGAGTTTATCAAACCTTGGAAATGAGGGAAAATTGATTTCTGGACAGCATATTTTAAAAAATAACTACAATCTTGACAGGAATGGAATCCCATATTTTACAGGTCCATCAGATTTTGGAGTAAACTCCCCTAACATTACTAAATGGACAATAAACCCAAAAGTCTTAGTAAAAAAAGACGATATCCTGATTACGGTTAAAGGTTCAGGACTAGGGAAGCTCAACCTTGTTCAAGAAAAATCAACGATTGGAAGGCAGTTAATGGCATACGATTTTGCATCAGGCTCAAAATTGTATATGTATTATTTCTTACTGTCTCAATCGCAAAATATACAAGCTTTAGGAATAGGCTCTGCAATTCCTGGAATTGATAGAGAAAGCATATTAAGTATCGCGTGCCCAATTCCACCATTAAAAGAACAAGAACAAATAGTTGAAATTCTTGAATCGCGCTTTACTCTTATTGAGAATCTTGAAAAGGCCATAAATAAATGCTTGAATGATATTTCCATATTTAAGCATTCGGTATTGAAAAAGGCATTTGAAGGTAAATTGGTCAATCAAGATGCAAATAATGAATCTGCAAAATCATTATTGCAAAGGATAAAAAAAGAGAAGGAAAATTATTTAACGGTTCAAAAAGTAATTGACAAGCTTATACCCAAAAAAAGGAGACAAATGGAAACAAAGAAAACTGTTCTTGAAATTCTTAGCGAATCTGAAGAGCCCATTTCAACTCAGGAACTTTGGACAAATTCAGTACATGATGGGGATATTGAAAGTTTCTATAATGAAATTAAGGAAATATATCGCAAACTAACTGAAATAAAGAAAGGTACCCAATCTCTTTTATACTTGAAAAAATGAAAATAGAAAAGGTTCACATAAAAAGCAGGTTTAAAAATCTCGAAGATTTTCAGTTTGATTTTGGTAAAGATTCAACGGAGACTGTTCTATTGGGCTTAAACGCAACAGGAAAATCAAATTTCATGGAAGCCCTAGTTATCATTTTTCGTGATTTAGATTTAGAAAGAAATCCTGTAACTCAAAAGAAAAAGCAAAGATTTGAATATAATATCTCTTATGAATGTCGAGGATTAAAAATTGAAATTGATTATACAGTCAAAAAACGATATCGATTCTTGATTGATGGGAAACCTGTTTCAAAAAAACATTTTAATGAAAACAAAAATAAATATCTACCAAGCCATGTTTTTGTTTATTACTCAGGATTAAGTGAGAGGTTAAAGGACTTATACGCAGAACATAAAGTGAAACAGTTTGAAAGAATGATGAAATTCAACAGGTATGAGGATTTCAGTGAAATGCCTAGAATATTCCTTGTAGAACCGATTCATGCTAGTTTGGCTTTAATTGCATTTTTCCTTTTTCCAGAAAGGGAAGACGAGACTTTAAAATTTCTAAAACGAGAATTGAACATTGTTGATTTTGGTTCTGCGTTATTTATGTTGAAACAAGCAAATTGGTCAAAATCAAGAAAAGGAGAAGATGACTTTTGGCACGCTGATGGATTAGTTCGAAGGTTTATGGAAGATTTATGGAGGTTTTCTGTTGCACCAATGTTTTTCGATGAAACAGTGAAAGGAACTTTGAAAAAAAGAGAAACACTGAACCGCCTTTACTTATTCATAAAAGATAAAGAAACCTTTGCCTCTTTGGTTGATATTCAAATGTTCAAAAGTAAAATTCCTCTTTTTAATGCTTTATGCAGCCTTCATTTTTCTGAATTTATGGATGACGAAGATGTTCGAATTAAAGTAATTAAGGAAAATGTTGAAGGAGAATTGGCAATGGGAGAACTTAGTGAAGGAGAAAAGCAACTAATTACTGTTCTTGGGTTACTTAAATTTACAAAAGATGATGAAGCTCTAATTTTACTCGATGAACCCGACACACATTTAAATCCAATTTGGAAATGGAAATATCTTGATTTTCTTAATGAAGTTGTTCATAACTCAGATAAAACACAGGTTGTGTTTTGTACACATGACCCACTTGTAATTGGAAGTATGGGAAAGGAACAAGTTAGAGTATTCAAAAGAGATGAGAATTATAAGTCTGAAGTAATTGAGCCCGATGTTAATCCTAAAGAAATGAGTGTCGCTAAAATATTGACAAGTGAACTTTTTGGCATTCCTTCAATAATGAGTAAAGAGGTTGAGGACAAACTTAACCAAAAGAGGTATCTACAATCAAAAATTATTAAGGGCACCATTAACGAAGACGAAAAAGAAAAATTTGAAGAGTTAAAAATGTATTTAGATTCGATAGGATTTTATGATATCTCGATTGACAGTAGGTATAACAAATTCCTCGAGTTGACAAGTGATAGAATTGAATTTACTAATAGGAAATTCACACCAAAAGAAGAGGAAGAATTGGACAAAATTTCAAGAGAAGTAATGGACGAAATTTTGAAAAACGAAAAGAAAAATAGCGAATGAGACATATTGATATCAACTTATTGAAGGACACAGTTGAAACACTCGATTGGAAGAATATTGAAAAAAAACATCTAGAAAAGTTAGAAACTATGTCTCCTTCAGAAAGAGCCGAATACTTCTCTTCTCATCGTGATTGGAACCTATTTCAGGAATCAATGATTAAACTTTTTGGATATAAATGTTGGTACTCTGAAGCTCCTATTGGAGCAGGTGATTTTGAAATAGACCATTTTCGTCCTAAAAATAGGTCAAAGCATCTGGATAAATCCATACTAAAGGAGAATGGTTATTGGTGGTTAGCCTATAATTGGAAGAATTATAGACTTTCCGGAGGTTTGGTAAACAAACTTAGAAAGGACCGATTAGACACTAGTGATGAAGTTAAAGGTAAAGGCGACTATTTCCCCTTGGATTTAGTTTGTGGAAAGAAAGCTGAAGATAAAGAATCAATACGGTGTGAATTACCTATTTTACTAGACCCAATAGATGCTTATGATGTTTCATTGTTGACATTTGACCAGAATGGAGAAGTCATGGAAGTAGGAACAGAGGATGAAATGATAAGAGCCAAATGGTCAATTTTCTTTTATCACTTGGATTTAGAACAATTGAGTTACCAACGTAGCCAAAAGTGGAATGAATGTCAAAATAAAATTGAAGAGGCAAATGACTGTTATTTAAATGCTACTAGTGAGTTTGAAAAAAGAAATGTTATGAGAATTTGTTACGGGGATTTAAGAAAAATGACCAGACCTGAATCGTTCTTTTCTGCAGTAGCTATTGCTTGTATAAAAACACACGCAAATATGAGTGAATTTGAAAAGCTTCTGAAAAACTTTAATTACTAAAACTATGGCAACAAATATATTAGTAGCAAAAATATGGTCTTTTTGTGACACTTTAAGAGATGATGGTTTAGGATATGGCGATTATTTGGAACAATTAACTTTTTTGTTGTTCCTAAAAATGGCAGACGAAAATATCAGTCAGTATAGAATTCCATCTGGTTGTGACTGGCAAACTTTGAAAACAAAAAAACCATTAATTGAAACCTACGAAAAGCTTTTAAAAGAGCTTTCAACTTCAGGCGGAATGCTTGGAAAAATATTTGCTGGGGCTCAGAATAAAATCCATGATTCAGTAAAACTTAAAAAATTAATTAATCTTATTGATGAAGAAAATTGGACATCTAAAGAAACTGATATCAAAGGTGAAATATACGAATCCTTATTGCAAAAGAATGCTGAAAACAGTGGTGCCGGTCAATATTTCACGCCAAGACCGGTTATTTCTGCAATGGTAGAATGTATTCAGCCTAAACCGAAGGAAACCATTGCAGACCCTGCTTGTGGAACTGGTGGTTTTTTTCTTGGAGCGGTGAATTACTTAAATCAAAAAAGTTTAACATCCTCTGAGGCAAGCTTTCTTAAGTTTGATACTTTTCACGGTTGGGAAATTGAGAAATCAACTGCACGTTTATGTTTGATGAACTTGTTTCTTCATGGAATTGGCGACCTTATAAAAACGCCCGATATTGAGGTTACAGACAGTTTAAAAAGAGGAAACACAGGTAAAGTATTAAATTCAGAGAAGGTAGATATTATTCTTGCTAATCCTCCTTTCGGAATTAGCAGCAGCGATATTCCTACTGTTGATAAAAAACAATCTGAGAAAGATGGTTACTTTCTTCGTGAAGATTTTTGGGTTACAACAAGTAATAAACAACTAGCGTTTTTGCAGCATATTGTAACTATGCTTACTGCAAATGGACGTGCTGCAGTTGTACTCCCGGACAATGTGTTATTTGAAGGTGGTGCAGGTGAAACAATCCGCAAAAGACTTTTGGAAGAAACTGATTTACATACGATATTAAGAC
>ERZ795053.377-NODE-377-length-56522-cov-21.414809_pt1 | contig 56522 bp, 38 predicted proteins | sample MGYA00375137_ERZ795053 | MGnify/ENA primary metagenome ERZ795053 (study PRJEB30182, sample SAMN05720284) | activated sludge metagenome | isolation source: Anaerobic digester | place: Hong Kong | collected 2014-12-17 ...
TCCGTGACGCGCCCCCGCGCCATGTCCTGCGCCATGGAGTTGAAGTTGGACGACCTCGCCAGGGCGGCGTCGATGCGGTCCGGGAGCGCGTCCGGCAGCGGCACGCCGCAGGCCGCGGCCACGGCCATGCCTTCTGCGGCCACGGCGCGTCGCAGGGCGTGGAAGCGCGGCGCGGCGATCTCCTTGTTGCGAAGCCCGGTGAGCCCCGCCAGGGGATTGGCCACGCAGTTCATGACCAGCTTCTCCCAGGCGGTGCGCAGGGGATCGTCCATGCGCTCGACGGGCAGGCCGGTGGCGGCCAGCGCGGCGGCCACACGGTCCTCCGTGCGGCCGCGGCCCACCAGCGCGCGCCCGCCCCAGAACGCCACGCGTCCGGGCGCCTCCAGGGTGGCGCCGAACTCGGCCACCACGCGCAGCACGGGCCGGCCCAGCAGGTCGGCCAGGTCCCGGTCCGGGTGGAGGCCGTTGGCGAGGACGGCCACCACCGTGTCGGGCGCCAGCGCGGGGCGCAGGGCGCGGGCGGCGGCGGCGAGCTGGCCGGTTTTCACCGTGACCAGCACCAGGGCGTCGGGGCCGAGGCGGGGCGGGCGGGCGAGGGCCGTGACGGGGATCTCGGCATCGTCCAGACCCGCGAGGCGGAGCGGGCCGTGCTGCAATGCACGCAGGTGCTCCCCGCGCGTCACCAGGACGGCGGGGGGATCCAGGCGCGCGCCCAGCCAGGAGCCGAGGGCGCCGGCGCCGAAGACGAGGTGGTGTGCGAAGGGTCGGGGCATGGGGGGAGCATGGCGCGCGGCGGCGCCGGGGTCAATCCTCCACCACCACCTCGTGGCTGATGGCCGCGGTGGAGCGCAGCATGGCGCTCACGGAGCAGAACTTCTCCTCGCTCAGCGCTACCGCGCGCTCGGCCTTGGCCGCGTCCACGTCGCCGCTGATCACGAAGCGCATGCGGATGGCCGTGTAGACCTTGGGATGGTCCTCGGCGCGGTCCGCCTCGATCTCCACGCGCAGCCCGGTCAACGGCTGCCGCATCTTCTCCAGGATGCTCACCACGTCCACCGCGGCGCACCCGGCCAGCGCATGCAGCACGGCCTCCATGGGGGTGGGCGCGGTGCCCTCGCCGCCGTGGCTCTCGGGGGTGTCGAAACGGCCCTCGCGGCCGTCGGGGGTGCGGGCGGTGAAGCGGCGCTTGCCTTCCCAGGTCACGGTGTGCACGGGGGTCCTCCTAGGTGTGCGCGCGCTTGCGGACGCGGCCCTTCACGCGCGGCAGATCCTCGTAGTGGTCCTTGCGCCGCATCAGCGCGTTGATCTCCGCGCCGAGCAGGAAGATGAATCCCGAGAGCCAGAGGTACACCAGCAGGATGATGACCGCGGCGATGGAGCCGTACATCACGTTGTAGGACCCGAACTCCCGCACGAAGAGGCGGAAGAGCTGCGAAGCGCCGAACCACAGCACCGTGGCCGTGATGGTGCCCGGCAGGATCCACACGTAGCGCTGCTTGGCCTCGGGCGCGAAGAAGTAGAGGATGGAGAAGCCGCCCAGGTTGAGCAGCACCACCACCGGCAGCCGTACGGCGTTCCACACAGCCTGGCTGTCGCCCGCCAGCCCCAGGAACTGGAAGAGCTGGTGGCTCAGGCGCGGCCCCAGCAGCACCATCAGCGTGGACAGGATCACGATGCCGCTCAGCGCCAGCGTCAGCGCCATGGCCAGCATCTTCTGCACCGCGATGTTCCGCCGGGGATGGATGTTGTAGGCGCGGTTGATGGTGGTGATGAGCGCCCCCACCCCCATGCTGGCGGACCAGAGCGCCGCCAGCAGACCCAGCCCCAGGATGCCGCCCTCGCGGCCGCTGAGAACGGCGTGCACGGTGCCCGCCACCAGGTCGAAGGCCTCCGCGGGCAAGGCCTCGCTCAGGCTGCGCAGCACGTCGTCGGGCTTGAGGTCCGGCAGGAAGCTGATGAGGCTCAGCAGGAACAGCAGGAACGGGAACAGCGCCAGCATGAGGTAGTAGGCGATCTGCGCCGCCATGCCCATGCAGTCGTCGTAACCGATCTCCAGCTGGAGGCGGCGCAGGAAGAGGAGCCAGCGTTTGGCGCGTCGTTTCCACATGACCGGGCAAGGATACGGGACGAACGGCGGAAATCAAACCGTAGTGAAGCCGGTGTTCCCGTCCCGCAGCGGTGGCGACGTGGTTTCCTCCCGCAGCAGATCCCCGATGGTGGCGCCGCCGAAGGCCTCGCGGACGGAGCGGGCGGCATCATCCAGCCGCTGATGGAGGGGGCAGAGCCGGCCCTCGTGGCTGGCGATCTCCAGGGGACATCCCTCGATCAGACGAATCGGATCCACCGCGTCCACCACCTCCAGCACGCTGATCTCGTCAGCCGGGCGAATCAGGCGGAAGCCGCCGCTGCGGCCCGGCTCGGAGACCACCAGCCCGGCCCGCGCCAGCTTCTGCATGACCTTCGCGAGATAGCCGGCCGGGACCTGGACCGCCTCGGCGATGCGGGCGGTGCCCAGGTTGCCGTCCTCGTGACCGGCGAGCCAGACCACGGCGCGGAGGGCGTATTCGGCGCTCTGGGAGATCATCATCGGAATCCTCGCTCTGATGGGGTGGGATCAAGATGGGGAACTTCTACCTTGACGTCCAGATTTAATCGCGCCACATTAAACACTACCAATACGTCCAGGTTTCATTTTTCTCCAGGAGAACGATGATGAACAACCGCAGGCTCTGGGCCGTCTTCGCGGGGATCGTGGTGGTCTCATTCGCGGTGCTCGGCTATTTCGGATCCGAGATCTACCGGGCGGCGCCCCCGGTCCCCGATCGTGTGGTTTCCGCATCCGGAGACCTCCTCTACACCGGCGACCAGATCCGCGACGGCCAGAACGTCTGGCAGTCCACCGGCGGCCAGGAACTGGGCTCGGTGTGGGGTCACGGGGCCTACGTGGCGCCGGACTGGTCCGCCGACTGGGTGCACCGAGAGGCCGTGGAGCTGCGCGGGCGCTGGGGCCGGCAGGAGTTCGGGATGGAGCCCGACGCCCTGGGGCCCGACCGCACGGCCATGCTCGAGTCGCGCCTGCGGCGCGAGGTGCGCGAGAACACCTACGATCCGCAGACCGGCGTGCTGACCATCTCCGACGACCGCGCCGCCGCGGTGCGCGCCACGGCCGCCTACTACCGCGACCTCTTCGGCGACGCGCCCGCCCTGGCCGAAACCCGCGAGGCCTACGCCATGCGCACCCCCACGGTGGACGACCCCGACCGCCGCGAGAACCTGTCCTCCTTCTTCTTCTGGGCGGCCTGGGCCTGCGTCACCCAGCGGCCCGGCTCCGAGGTGACCTACTCCAACAACTGGCCGCCCGACGCCCTGGTGGGCAACCGTCCCGACGGCAGCCTGCTGCTGTGGACGGGCTTCTCGGTGATCCTGCTCCTGGCGGGCATCGCCCTGTTGGGCTGGTACTACGCCAACAACCGCGAGGAGGAGCCGGACCGGGAGCTGCTTCCGGACGACGACCCCCTCACCGCCCTCGCCCCCACACCCTCCATGGCGGCCACGCTCAAATACTTCTGGGTGGTGTGCGCGCTGCTGGTGGTCCAGGTCATCATGGGCGTGGTGACCGCCCACTACGGAGTGGAGGGCGGCGGCTTCTATGGTCTGGACATGGCCAACATCCTGCCCTACGCCGTATCGCGGACCTGGCACGTGCAGCTGGGCATCTTCTGGATCGCCACCTCGTGGCTGGCCACCGGGCTGTTCATCGGGCCGGCCGTGTCCGGCCACGAGCCGCGCTTCCAGCGGCTGGGCGTGAACGTGCTGTTCGGCGCGCTCATCGTGGTGGTGGGCGGGTCCATGGTCGGCCAGTGGCTGGGCGTGATGCAGAAGCTGGACCTGCTGCCCAACTTCTGGTTCGGCCACCAGGGATACGAGTACGTGGACCTGGGACGGCTGTGGCAGATCCTGCTGCTGGTGGGACTGCTGCTCTGGCTGGCCCTGATGCTGAGGTCGCTCATGCCGGCTCTGAAGCGCCGCGACGAGAACCGGTCCCTGCTCTCGCTGCTGGTGATCTCCTGCGTGGCCATCGCCGGCTTCTACGGCGCGGGACTCATGTGGGGCCGACAGACCAACCTGGCCCTGGCCGAGTACTGGCGCTGGTGGGTTGTGCACCTGTGGGTGGAGGGCTTCTTCGAGGTCTTCGCCACGGTGGTCATCGCCTTCCTGTTCGTGAGGCTGGGTCTGATCCGTGTGAAGCTGGCCACCGCGGCGGCGCTCTTCAGCACCAACGTTTTCCTGGCCGGCGGCATCATCGGCACGTTCCACCACCTTTACTTCACGGGCACGCCCACCTCCATCCTCGCCTTGGGCGCCACGTTCTCCGCCCTGGAGGTGGTGCCGCTGGTTCTGCTGGGGTTCGAGGTCTACCACAACCTGCGCCTGAGCAAGGCCACGCCGTGGCTGAAGGCGTACAAGTGGCCCATCTACTGCTTCGTGGCCGTGGCCTTCTGGAACCTGCTGGGCGCGGGCATCTTCGGGTTCCTGATCAATCCGCCCATCGCCCTGTACTACATGCAGGGGCTCAACACCACGCCGGTGCACGGGCACACCGCGCTGTTCGGTGTGTACGGCATGCTCGGCATCGGGCTGATGCTCTTCGTGCTGAAGGGGCTGGCCGGCCGGCACGTCTGGAAGGACGGCGTGATCCGCTTCGCGTTCTGGTCCATCAACCTGGGCCTGTTCCTCATGGTGACCCTGAGCGTCCTGCCGGTGGGCCTGGCCCAGACGGTGGCCAGCGTTCGCGAGGGCCTGTGGTTCGCCCGTTCGCAGGAGTTCCTGCAGCAGGACTATCTGCAGACCTTCCGCTGGCTGCGGGTGATCGGCGACACGCTCTTCGCGCTTGGCGTGCTGGCGTTGGGCTGGTTCGTCATCGGCCTGAAGACGGGCTGGTCGCTGCGACGGGAACGCGATCTCGCCAAGCGAGGAATCGCTGCGACGCAGATTCCGTAGCACGTTCGACCCGCTTCTGATCCTATGATATCATCGAGGTCTCTTCCGTGCGAGGAGGCCTCGATGTCCTTTGTCAGGCAGGATCGGCGGCGGCCATGAGCGCCCCCATCCTGCCCACCAAGACGGCCGTCCCCCCCGTATCCGAGGCCTACCTGCCCCGGCCGCGCCTGCACGCCCTGTGGGACCGCTGGCGGGAGCTGCCCCTGGCCCTGGTCACCGCCGGCGCCGGGTACGGCAAGACCTCCTTGCTGGCCGCCTGCGCCCGCGAGGGCGGCCGGCCCGTGAGCTGGCTCGCCCTGGACCCCCATGACCGCGATCCGGCCCTCTTCGTGCCCCACCTGCTGCACGCCGTGCGCCCCGGGCTGGAGCGCGAGGCGGCCGCGTGGGACCCGGCGGCGTCGGGCTACGGAGCGCGGGCGGTGGCCGCGGCGGTGGGCGAGCTGCACCGGGCGGCGGATGGGCGCGCGCTGATCCTGGACGACGTGCACGCCCTGCCTCCGGACGGTCCCGTACCCGAGATGCTGGACCGCCTGGCCCGCTACCTGCCGGCGGGGGTCACGCTGGTTCTGGCGTCGCGGGAGCCGCCCACGCTGCCCACGGCGGGCCGCCGGGCCGCCGGCCGCGCGGCCACTCTCACCGCCCGCGACCTGGCCCTGGACCACGACGAGCGCCTGGCCGCGGCCGCGCGTCTGGGCGTGGCGGACCCGGCCGCCCTGACGCCGTGGCTGGACCGAACCGAGGGCTGGCCCGCCGGCGTGGCGATCCTCTGCCAGGGCCTGCGCGATGGGACCGCGCTCCCGGACCGGGCGCCGCCGGACCGCGCCGGCTGGTTCGCCTACTTCGCGGAGGAGGTGCTGGCCGGTCTGGACGCCGACCTGCGCGGCTTCGTGATCCGCGCCTCCGCCCTGCCCCGCCTGGAACCCGACCTCTGCGACGAGATCCTGCGCCGCCAGGACTCGCGTCGGCTGCTGGCCGCGCTTCACCGGCGCGAGCTGTTCACCATCCGCCTGGACGGAGCGACGCCCGCCTACCGCTTCCACCACCTCTTCCACGACGTGCTGGCCGAGCGGCTGGCGCGCGAGCCCGCCGCGCCGGTGCGCGCGCTGCACCGACGCGTGGCCGCAGCCCTGACACGGCGCGGACGCTGGAGCGACGCCCTGGCCGCCGCCGCCGCCGCCGCGGATCACCGCGCCGTGGTGGAGCTGCTGCGCCGTCATGCCGCCCCGATCCTGGCCGACGGCCGCTTCGAGCTGCTGCGCCAGTCCTTGGACGCCGTGCCCCCCGCCGTCCTGAACCGCGAGCCCGAAGCCCTGGCGGCGCTGGGCCGCGCCTGCGAGGCCCTGGGCGACTGGCCCGCGGCCGGCCGCCGCTACCGCGCCGCCATCCGCGCCTGCGGCCAACCGCGCCGCCGCGCCGAACTGCGCGAGGCCGCCGCCCGCCTCCTGCTGCGCGAGGGACGGCATCGGGCCTGCGCCGCCATGACGGCCCGGGCCCTGGCCGAATCGCCGCGCCTGCCGCGGCCGCTGCGGGGACGGCTGCACACCATCGAGGGGATCGCCGCCTGCGACGCCGGGCGGCTGGACAAGGCCGAGGCCGCCCTGGCCGCCGCGCGCCGCGACCTGGGCCCCGACCCCGATCCCGACGAGGCCGTGCGCACCACCTTCCTGCTGGAGAGCAACATCCACTTCCGCCGTGGCGACCTGGCCCGCGCCCGCGAGGCCGTGCGCCGCGCCCTGGGCGCCTACCGCCGCGCAGGCGACGCCCCCATGACCTGCCACGGCCTGGGCGTTCTGGCCCACCTCACCGCCGAGAGCGCCGACGAGCCCGCCGCCCGCGAGCTGGCCCTGACCTGCCTGCGCCAGGCCGAGAGCCTGGAGTACCATCTGATGGAGGGCTACGCGCACCTGGCCCTGGCGCGCTGCGACATGCTGGCCGACGATCCCGTCCGCGCGCGCCGCCACGCCGACCGCGCCGCCGCCCTGGGCGAGGAGGTGGGCGAGGTGGGCCTGCGCGGCCTGCCTCGGCTGCAGCTGGCGACGCTGGCGGCCGCCGCCGGCTCCCGCCACGAGGCCGCCGCCCTCGCCGCCGACGTGCTCGCCCGCGCCCGCACCGCCCACGACCCCTACCTGGAGGTCCAGACCCGCGCCCTGCTGTCGCGCCTCCTCGCCGACGCCGAACCCGCCGCGGCCCGCGATCATCGCCGCCGCGCCCTGCGCCTGGCCGTGCGCGTGGGCATGGCGCTGGAGGAGCATCGCCTGCGGCTGCACGATCCCGCCGAGGATCCGTCCGCCCTGCTGCTGGAGCTGCTGCGCGCCGGTCACGGGTTCGTGGCGGAGAAGGAGGAGCCGCGCGCCGCGCTGGATCTGGCGGAGCGGGCGCTGGCGCAGGGCGATCCGCCCGCGGAGGTGCGCGCGCTGGCGCGGCGGCTGGCGGAAGCGCATCCCCGCCTGGTGTCGGGGCGGACCCATCCGCACGTGACGTCGGATCTGCCGGACGGCCGTCCCGCCGCCGCCGCGGCTCCCGCCCGCGGCGACGCCCTCGGCATCCAGGCCCTCGGCCCCTTCGTGGTGCGCCGCGGCGACCGCGAGCTGCGCCTGGACCACTGGCGCTCCGCCCGCGCCCTGCGCCTGTTCCAGCTCCTGCTGGTGCATCGGTTCCGCTGGGTGCCGCGCGACGTGGTCCTCGAGACGCTGTGGCCCGACACGCGGCCGGACCTGGGCGGCAACAGCCTGCGCCAGACCCTGCACGTGCTGCGTCGGACCCTGCAGGAGACGCTGGGGCTGGACGATCCGGCCGCCACCGTCCTCCATCGCCGGGACGCGCTGCGCCTGGACCCCGGCGAGGACGGCGCCTACGACGTGCTGGACCTGGAGGCCGCCCTGACCGACGCCGAGACCGCCTGGAGCGCCGGTCGCCGCGACCGGGCCGAGGCCTCCGTGCGCCACGCCCTGGACATCGGCCAGGGTCCGTTCCTGGCGGAGAGCCCGTACGAGGAGTTCGCCGCCGTGGAGCGCGAGCACCTGCGCGACCGCCGGCGCCGCAACCTGGCCCGCCTGCTGGACGACCTGGCCGACGCCGACCGCTGGGACGACCTGGTCCCCCTGGCCCGCCGCGCCGTGGATCTGGATGCCTGGAGCGAGGACGCCCACCACCATCTGGTGCGCGCCCTGGCCGCCCTGGGCCACCGCGCCGAGGCCCTCGCCGCCTACCGCACCTATGAGACCGTCATGGTCCGCGAGCTGGACCTCCTTCCGTCGCCGCGTCTGCGCGCCCTGGCGGAGGGTCTGGCCTGACGCCGCCGGCGGCCGCCGCGCGCAGGTTCTCCAGGGCGTCCAGCAGCTCTGGGCCGGAGGCGAAGGGCAGCTCCTCGCCGGTGCGGATGCAGCGGAGGCGGCCGTGGAGAGATTCCGGGTTGGCCTGGGCCAAGTGGATGACAAACGTGGGCATCGCCATTCTCCATCCGACATGGAATTCGTGGAGAGGAGCATCGGTTGGAGCCGTTACGGATCCGTTATCAGTCGTGCGTGAAAGGCGAGGGCCCTGGACGATCGCCCAGGGCCCTCGCAGTTGAAATCACGCTTCAGTGCATCTACTTGAGCAGGATCATGCGCAGCGACTGCTGAAAGTCCCGTCCCGCCCGCATCCGACAGACGTAGACCCCGGTGGGAACCGGGGAACCGTCGTCCCGCGTGCCGTCCCACAGACGCGCGTGACTGCCGGAGAGCAGCATCTCATGCGACACCAGGCGCCGGACGCGCCGACCGGCAAGGTCATAGACCTCGAGATCCACTTCGGTGTCCGCAGGGATCTCAAATCGGATCGTCGTCATGGGATTGAACGGATTCGGCACGGCTCCGATGAGGCGGTAGGCCGAAGGTACGCCCTCATCCACAGCATCCACGGCCGTGGTGTACGGCTCCACGACATCGTATCGACGATCGACCGCCAGCCCCGCCTCCTCCTGGATCACGTACTGGCCGTTCGCATACTTCCGCGGCCAGATGACCCGCATGATCTCAACCTCGGCATCGGATCCCAAACCGAAGCAGAGCACGAGATCCCCTTGACTGAGATAGCCCTCTTGGGAAGAGACCTCACGGACCTGGATGCCGGAAGCGGTCTGAATCTCGACGCGGGCGCCGATCGCCGCATGGTTCGACTGTCCAGTCTGGCCGGTGAGCCGGACCTGGATCCAGTGGTTGCCGGTCGTTTGATTGTTGAGGAAAAGACGGTTGGCCGACGTTGCGTTGACCACATAGAGATCGGGATCGCCGTCCAGGTCGTGGTCGGCCCAAGCGACGCCCACGCTCTGCCCCGCATCGGCGACGACATCGATCTCCGCATCCACGAGCGTTCCCTCGTCGTTCCGGAACAGCCGGTTGGGCCTGGCGGCGTTGTAGTTGGCGATGTAGAGGTCCAGATCGCCGTCCAGATCATAGTCCGCCCATGCCGCACCCTGGCTCCATCCATCGTTCTCGACCGCGGGCATGGACACGCGCGTGAAGCCCGTCCCGCCATCGTTGCGGTAGAGCCTGTTGGGTTCCCCCCAGCAGGTGATGTAGAGATCCGGGTACCGGTCACCATCGTAGTCGCCCCAGGCCGCACCCTGAGCGCCGGTCAGCTGCGAGAAGACGAATGGATCGGTGTCGAAGGGACCCGTCCCGTCGTTCCGCAGCAGCACCGAAGTTCCTGAATCGGCGAGGATGAGCAGATCCGGATCCCCGTCCAGATCGATGTCGCACCAGGAGACGGTCTGCGTGTCCATGATGTCACGAAGATAGTCGGGTGCGACATCCTGGAACCCGAGCTCCGAATTCCTGAGCAGGAGATTCTGCCCGCCGGCGTTGGAGACCATCAGATCCAGGAGTCCGTCGCTGTCCATGTCCCGCCATGCGGCTCCCCAGGTCGCCCCGTTCCCACCAAGGGGCCCTGTCGTGCCGTCCACGAACCCCGCAGGATCTCCCATGGCCATCAGATTGCCGCCGGCGGCGTTCAGAAGATAGACGTCCATGCGTCCGTCGTTGTCCGCGTCGGCCAGGGTCGCCGCCGTGTTGTTGACGCCGGCCTGCTCGAGAATGCCCGCCGCGAGCGGAACGTAATAGCCTCCGTCGTTCCGCAGCAGGAGGTTGGCCACCCCGTTGCGCGCCAGGAGCAGGTCGGGGTCGCCATCCATGTCGCGATCGACCCAGGCCACGCCGCTGCCGCCTTCCACGGACGCCGCGCCACCGCTGGCGATATCCGAGAATGCGCCCGCGATCTCGCTGTGATGGGCCGAGGAGATTGGCGATACTCTGATCTCACCTGAGAAGTTCATGGCCGGGCTCCACACCCGCCAGGTTTCCCCCACCTGCACGGCGTCCATGTCGGCGCCGGTATCGGGATCGATGTAGACCATGACGGGTCCGCTGCCGTCGTCCAGGAGGTAGTAGTCCTCACCGCCGCCGTTCACGCCGACCTCCGTGACGACCCCCTGCGCCTCGACGTAGGATCCGATCAACTCGCAGTCCTGGAGCGCGCCCGTGGCCACGGGCGTGGGAACGGGAACGGCCTCATGCCCGAGCCAAGTGATCGTGGGCCAGCCCACGTAGATCTCGTTGTTCGAGTCGTACCAGGCCGGGCCCTCGATGCGGATGCGGTCCCCCGGCACCAGCGGAATGGCGTCGGGATCGTAGAAGTTGATGCCTCCGGAGGCCCCCTGCATGTAATGGCCACCGATCGAATAGTTCCTGACGACGTAGACCACGCCCTCCAGCAGCACCTGCTCATCGATGCAGGGGTTGGCGAAGGGGTCGCAGTCGAGGCCGTATGTCTGGAGTTCGTCGATGGAGGTGGCGCAATAGTCGGCGAGGCCCAACGCCTGCACGTTCACCGTACCGCAGGGCAGTCCGGTGACGATCTCGCATTCCACCGGACCGACAGCCACGGGTGTGAAGGTGACGGTCACCACGTGCTGGTCGCCCGGTGACAGATCGTAGCCCGGGACGTCGATCGTCAACGTGGGATCACACGACACGAACGTGCCGCTGAGGGTCGTTTCGCCCGAGTTGGTCACGATGACGGGAAGGCTCACCTGACTCCCGACCGCCGTGGCGAGATGCAGGACTCCGGGCTCGATCGTGCAGTCCGCGTTCCCTTGCCCGATGCCCGTCGCCTGCACCGTGCCGCAATCGCCGAACGTAATCGGGCACCCGACCGTGCCCGGGCCCGATGGCGTGAACGTCACCACGATCTCCTGCGTCTGACCTGCGCCGAGCTCGTAGGCGGCCGGAACCACCGTGAAGTCTCCGCAGTCCCAAACGACGTCGCCGCTCAGGATCCCGCAATTGGCGTTGGTGATCCAGAGGGACTGCGAGACGGGGAGGCCATCGGCGGAGGCGTCGAGGGTGACGGCGTCCGTGCTCAGGTCGCAGATGGGGAGATATGGCCCAAGACCCTTGAGCATGACATCAGGACAATCTGTCCCTGTATCGATGAAAACGATATCGTTGCCGCAGTCGGCCGGGATGTAGACCACGTTGAAGACCTGGCTCTCGCCTCCATGAATGGCATACAGCTTTGGCGATACGGCGAACTCGGTATCGGCGGACCCGGTGATCTGACCTTCGAGCACGCCTGTTCCGGAATTGGTGATGGAGAACGTGCGGCTTCCCTGCCCGCCGATGACGTCGACCTGGATGCCGACGGATTCCACGGAAACCTCGCAGATCGGGTCGGGGCCAATCGCCGTGACCGCGACGGCGCCGCAGCCCGTGGTGATTGCGCAGAGGTCCGTGCCGTTGTCGACGGGGGTGTAGGAGATTTCGATGAGTGCGGATTCTCCGGGGCCCAGGTCATAGGCCGTCGGCGCAATCACGATCTCAGGCGTACAATCCGACCCGACGGTCCCGGCGAGGGCTCCGCACCCGTCATTGAAGATCTCGAATTGGGCCGTCGAGGTCTGCCCGAGCGCATCGGAGACGACCTGGATCGTCGAAGCCGAAAGCACGCATGACGGCGTGTCGGGTCCGACCGCCGTGCCGCCGATCGCTTGAGCGCAGCTGGTGCCGGGATCGATGGTGAAGACATCACCACCGCAGTCGTGCGGAGTGTACGTCACCTGGATCTCGACGGAGCCTCCGCCAGGGACGGAGTAGCTCACCGGCTCAAAGGTCACCTCGGGGCAGTCCGAGCTCACCATGCCCACCAGCACGCCTCCGCCGTCGTTGTGGATCGTGAAGGGCCTGGTGTCCGGCTGTCCGATCAGCGCGGACTCGAAGTTCAGAGCCACGGTCGAAACGCGGCAGACAGGATCATCGGAAACCGTGCGGAACGTGCGGCACGCCGACCATTCACCCCATTCCCCGCATTCGTTCTTGGTCCCGACGCGCCAGTAGTGGAGCGTGTTCGGGCTCAAGGACATGTAGGTCATCTGCGTGGAAGTGGTCGTCCGGATGGTACCGTCCCCGCAAGCGACACCGAGCTGGACGGCGTACTCCTCGGCATCGCCGACACCCGACCAGCTCAGGGTGACGTCCAGAGGCTGGCCGGTGGCTCCGTCGGCCGGCGCCATCAACTGGGGAGCAGGGAGCAGAGGCATGACGTCGCAGATGTCACACCCGTACCTGGCGAAAAGCGCCTCGACCGCGCTGAAGTCGTTCGTCTCGTCCACAAGGGCGATCGCGAGGTCCGCAGCACTCGTGGGTTGTTCCCCGAGGATGACATCGTCGACGAGATCGCCGAAGCCCAGGGCCAGGGCGTCGCCGGATTCTGAATCGTCATCCGCTGCATCCCAGAGAATGGAAGCGATCGATCCCTCCGTGACGCAGCCGTCGCCGAAGTCGCCATCCGTCCGGTACCAGGTGTTGTCGTCGATCGTTCCGACCGGCGGGCATACGTCTCCCAGGTATCCGGGGACACCATCCACGACGCATTCCATGAACTCCGCGAATCCCTCGGCCCAGGCGAACTCCGGGCATGACGGCATCGAAGCCCAGTGGGTGGAATCGCTATCGTTGCCCTCTCCGCATGCGTCCTCGACATACGGGACATTGCAACCGGCGATGCTTCCGTACTCACGGCATTGCACATGATGCCCGTACTCGTGATGGAGAATTCCCCTACTCGTCCAATAGGTCCCATGCTCGATCAGGCGGATCTCCCGATCGTCGCAATCGTACCATCCTGCGTACCCTTCCGTATCCAGGGTCGGATACACGACATCCACGGAACTGATGCTCTCGTTCGCCTCATCGTCCATCCATTGCCAGGCGTCCTGGATTCCGCCGAATATCGCGAACGCCTCCCAAGTGGTGCCCAGGCTCTCGGGGATGTTGATCTGCGGGATGATGTGATGAACCGTCGACGTGATCTGGAACTCGACGGCGACTGCATAGGTCTGTCCGCTCTCCCGGGCGACCTCGACGTGCTCGTTCCGGTCGCTTTGCGTTCTGAGCTCGATCCGCAAGGTGAACGGTGCGGTCGCATCCCAAGTCCCGCTCAAGTAGGAACCGTCGTCTTCGAGATCCTCCTGCTCCCTCACGATCCATGAGCTGGAACCCTCGTTCCTTGTCCGGACATCGATGAAGGCACGCGGGAGCCTCCGCTCGGAGGCGGGATCCATCGTCAGCCTGTCGTAGGTCACCTTCCCGATCGAGAACGAGAAGGTGGCCTTTCCGGCAGCCGATACGTCCTCGTCGGCCAAGACCTGAACGGAGTCCAGCATCATTCCTTCCGGATCCGAATGTGCCTGGATGTAGGACTCTCGATCCATGGGACGGAGCACAGTCCCCGCCCGGGCGAAGGGAGCCGTGACGGCGATCGTCTCCTCGCCACCATTCCTGTCTACGACGAATTCGACCTTGAGCTTTACCGCCGACTCCGGCACGGGGATCTCGGCGTGCCAGGCATGCATGTCTCCGGCCGACACCGTGCCGCGCGGACCTGTGGCAGCGACCATGGTTCCGTAGTATCCGATACGCACGTTCTTGATGACGGCACCATTGAGGAATGTGCCGTTCCAGGACACCCGCATCTCCCCACTTCGGGCCCCGGCGCCCAGATACTCGAACACCCCATCGACCCCGACGTTGCGGGGTGTGGATGCAAGCACATCAGATGTGCCGGAGATAAGGATCAGCGCAAAGATCACACACCTGGAAATCCATCGACGCCCCATGCCAGCCTCCCGCTCGTTCCATGCCAGTTCATGGCGTCCCGGAACAGCCAGGGCAGAAACCGCATCGGACAATATCCTGCGTACTGGTCAGGCTCATGAGATGCGTACTGTTAACCCACGCAGTCGGTCCGCAGCTGGGAGATCTTCCCCGGGACTCTCGGCCTCGAAATCCGAGACGCTTTGCGAAGGGCGATATCGACTGTATTCTCGACTGAGCCCCTTGTATCATCCGGAACGAGGCAAGTCAACGAACGAAGAGAATCCCCATTCAATTGATGAGGAGTCGTCTGATGCCCTATCCGAGGTTGTCGATGGCAGTCCTGCTGACGTCGGTGTTGTTTGGAGCCCTCCATTCTGAAAACGCGCGGGCTGCTGGTGAGCCGACGGACCAGATCATCGTTCGAGAGTGCATGATCATGACGATGGACATGATTCCGCGACCGGCTTTCGCCGCGGATGACTCCGGATCTTCTCCCGCGGCCGACCTCCCCCCCTCCCTGGACCCGGCCACCGTGGACCCCATCCCCGGCCGCGACGGCTGGCGCGCCTCCGACCTCCCCGCCGCCATCGACGGCGACGGCCCCGCGTGGTTCGCCCTGCGCCTGCAGCCGGACCGCTGGCTGCAGCCCACGCTGACCGCCGCATCGGCCCATCCGGTGCAGGCCTGGCTCGACGGCGTGAAGGTGGAGCTGAAGGAGAAGGACGGCGACCGCACCGCGGAGCTGACCCTGACGCCCGGCGACCACGTGCTGCTGCTGCGCTGCCTGCGCGATGCCGAGAAGGAGGAGGCGCGCGGCCTGGCCGTGAGCCTCGCGCTTCCGGACGACGTGCCCGCGGCCGCCCTGCGCGCCGCCACGGCCCCCGCCCGCCCCGTGGACATCCACGACGTGCTGGACGCCCCGCGCGTGCGCGACCTGGCCGTGTCGCCCGACGGCACCCTGGTGGCGCTGACCCTGAGCTCCCAGAACCCCGACGAGCGCTGGCTGGAGGTGCGCGACGCCCGCGACGGCTCCCCCGTGGAGTCCTGGCGCGGCCTGGACGCCCCCGGCGGCGTGGTCTGGCACCCCCACGGCCGCGCGCTGAGCTACACCCAGAGCGACGACGGCAAGACCACCCTCTGGCTCTACGACCTGGACGCCCGCAGGGCCGAGCCCGTGCTGCGCGGCGTGGAGCATTTCGGCGGCTACGCCTGGAATCCCGACGGCCGCTCGGTGGTCTACGCCGTGAGCACGGAGGAGAAGGACGACGGCGACGGCATGAAGCGCCTGCGCGCCATCGAGGACCGCTGGCCGTGGTGGCGGACCACGTCGCACCTGTACGAGGCCACCTGGCCCGAGGGCCGCACCCGCCGGCTCACCGCGGGCGAGGTGTCGGCCACCGGCTTCGAGTTCGACGCCGCCGGCGCCCACCTGCTGCTCTCGCGCACCTTCCCGGACCCGCAGAACCGCCCCTACTCCCGCACCGAGTGGTCGGAGCTGGACCTGGCCACGCTGACGGTGGAGCGCCTGCTGACCGAAGAGGAGCGTTGGATCGGCGACGTGGTCTACGGTCCGGACCGCAACACCCTGATCCTGACCGGCTCGCCCTCGGCCTTCGGCGGCGCCGGCCGCGACCTGCCCGACGGCGTGCAGGCCAACGACTACGGCGGCCAGGTGTACCTGTACGACCGCGCCGCCAAGGCCGTCACCCCCCTGACCCGCGGTTTCGATCCCGACGTGAACCAGGTGATCTGGCACGCGCCCACCAAGCGCCTGCTGGCCGAGGTGCAGGACCGCCAACTCGTGCGCCTGGCCGCGGGCGACCTCAAGGGCGGCTGGACCCTGCTGGACGCGGGCGTGGACGTGGTGTCGGGCTGGGACGCCGCCCGCCGCGCCGACGTGGTGGTGGCCCAGGGCACCGGCGTGTCCACCCCCCAGCACGTGAACGCGCTGTCCGTGAAGAAGGGCCGCCCTCGCCTGCTGCTGGATCCGGGCGCGGCGCGCTACGAGCACGTGACCTTCGGCGCGGTGGAGCCGTTCGTCGCCACCCTGCCCGACGGCGCCGAGCTGGACGGCCGCGTGTACTACCCGCGCGGCTACGTGCCCGGCCGCAAGTACCCGGTGATCGTGTACTACTACGGCGGCACGTCGCCCATCACGCGCGACTTCGGCGGGCGCTATCCCAAGAACATCTGGGCGGCCGACGGCTACTTCGTCTACGTGCCCAACCCCAGCGGCGCCACCGGCTACGGTCAGGAGTACGCCGCCCGCCACGTGAACGACTGGGGCAGGCTCACCGCGCCGGAGGTCATCGCGGGCGCGCAGGCCTTCCTCGCCGCGCATCCCGACGCCGACGCCGACAAGGTGGGCTGCATCGGCGCCAGCTACGGCGGCTTCCTCACCATGCACCTGGTCACGCAGACGGACATGTTCGCCGCGGCGGTGAGCCACGCCGGCATCTCCAGCATCAGCAGCTACTGGGCCGAGGGCTACTGGGGCTACGGCTACGGCGCGCGCGCCCTGGCCAACAGCTTCCCCTGGAGCGACCCCGAGCTCTACGTGGGCCAGAGCCCCCTCTTCCACGCCGACGCCATCACCACGCCGCTGCTGCTGCTCCACGGCTTCGACGACACCAACGTGCCCAAGGGCGAGAGCGACGGCCTCTACATCGCCCTGACCATGCTGGGACGCGACGTGGAGTACGTGCAGATCGCCGGCCAGGACCACCACATCCTGGACCACGACAAACGCATCCGCTGGAACGACACCATCCTGGCCTACTTCGACTGGAAGCTGAAGGGGCAGGACGGCTGGTGGAAGTCCCTGCACGAAGCGAAGCCCTAGACCGCCATCCAGCACGACGACGGGCGCCCTCCCCGTTGAGGGCGCCCGTTCATTTTGACCGATGAGGACATCCGTTGTCCGACTATGCTATAATGATCCTTATCGCCCGCCCCATGACGAACGCTCGCCCCCAACCTCCACGAGAGTCGAGGCCGTGTTGAGGGACATCCTGCTGCCGATGGTCGCGGCGCTGCTGATCAGCGCGCCCGCCCTCGCGGACCGCCACGCCGCCGACAGCGGCCCGGCCGTGCTGGACACCGAGCCGCCGGCGCTGGCCATCACGGCGCCCGCAGGCGGCGAGCTGGTCTACGGCAACGAGACCCACACCCTGATCTGGTCGCTGCAGGAGCCGCACCACATGAGCGGCGGACACCACGCCTACGTGCGCGCCAACGGCGACACCCTGTCCGCCACGCAGTTCCCGTCCATCGACGGCCAGGCCTTCTGGAGCTGGACCGTGCCCGACTCCGTGAGCAGCGCCAGCGCGCGGCTGACCGTGGCGGCGCGCGACTCCTTCGGCAACTTGGCGGTGCTGGACTCCGAGACGTTCACCATCCTGATGCAGGACACCGCCGTGGACCCCGTGCCCATGGCCGTCACCGCGCTGACCGGTGCGCGCCCCAACCCCTTCAATCCCGCCACCAGCGTGGACTTCCGTCTGGCCGCGCCCGGCCGCGCCCTGCTGACCGTGCACGATCTGCGCGGCCGCAACCTGCGCACCCTGGTGGACCGCGACCTGGACGCCGGCGCCTGGACCGCCCGCTGGGACGGCCGCGACCAGGCCGGCCGCCCCGTTCCCGCCGCCGCCTACCTGCTGCGGCTGCGCCACGCCGGCCGCGACGCCGGCGTGGTCAAGGTGGTGCTGCTGCCATGAGGATCCTCGTCGTGCTGCTCCTGCTGACCGCCCCTGCGGTCCTGCTGGCCGAAGCCCCCGTGGTCAGCGGCGTCACCCTGGCCCAGCGCCTGGACGGCAGCGGCCTGGTGGACGTGACGTACACCCTGACCGACGCCGACACCGACACGCTCACCGTGACGCTCCAGGCCTCCGACGACGGCGGGCAGACCTGGACCCTGCCCGTGGAATCGGTGAGCGGCGACGCCGGCGACGGCGTGACGCCCGGCACGGACCGCACGGCGGTCTGGGACTTCGGCGCCGATCATCCCGGGCGCGTGCTGGAGGACGTGCGCGTGCGCGTGACGGCCAGCGATCTGGGCGTGGCGTGGGGCGCCCACAGCCCCAGGCTGCCCGCCATCCACGCCTGGCCCGCGGTGGACTGGAACGACGAGAAGCGCCTGGAGGAGATGGCGCGCACGGATCTGCTGGTGCTGCTGGGCACCCAGCTGCTGGGACAGCCCGGAACGCCGGACGACGCCCTGGACCGCATCCGACGCCACAACCCGAACATCCGCATCGTGGCCTACATGCTCGCCAAGACGGTCCATCTGGCCTGGGAGAACAGCTCGAATCCCATGTCCGCCCAGATCTTCCAGGACACGCGCCCCTACTGGAGCTTCACCACCGAGGGCGACACCCTGATGGACTGGACGGACCAGGTGGTGATCAACCTCATCGAGCCGGAGTGCCGCCAGGCGATGGTGGACAACTACGTCCACTGGCTCAAGACCTCGCCCAACCGTCTCGACGGCGTGTTCTGGGACTACTTCAACAACACCATCTGGGTGCCCGCGTGGATGCCGGTGGACGGAGACCCGGACCTGGACGGCGACGGCGTCATCATGCGCTCCGACCCGGACGAGATCGAGGCCTGGCGCAACGCCTGCTCGGCCATGGTGACCGCGGTCCAGGATTCCATGGGCGCGGACTTCATCCAGATCTTCAACGGCCAGCGCGCCTACACGGACAGCACCTTCGCCGCCCTGGGCGACGGCATGAACTACGAGCTGTTCCCGGACGTGTTCTTCGGCCAGTTCGGCGGCGTGAGCAAGGCCCTGGACCACGACTACGAGTACAACCTCTACCGCACGGCCCACTGGCCCCGCAGCACCAACGGCGGGCCCTTCGTCCTGCTGGAGAACATCCAGAAGAACTACTACCTGTCCAGCGTGGACGGCCGCTATCACGAGCTGGTCAACGGCAAGATCCTGCGCGTGGTGTCCCTCATGACCGACACCCGGTGCGTCTTCAACGGCCACAAGTACGGCTGGCCCCACCACCCCATCTCCCTGGGCGAACCCCTGGGCCCCGCGCAGGTCACGGCCAACGGCCTGCGCCGCGACTTCCGCCACGGCGACGTGGAGCTCACCTGGCGCAACGGCGGCAGCATGCCCACGCCGTTCGACTACGTGATCCGGGCGGACGGGGTGATCGTGGAGGAGATGCGGATCCCGTACGAGTACCCGCTCACGCCGGAGTACTTCAGCCCCTGACCCTGGGCCGGCGGCTCAGCGCAGGTGCTGGCCGCCGTCCACGCGGATCGTCTCGCCGGTGATCGACCGGCAGCTCAGCAGGAAGACCACCGCGGCGGCCACGTCGGGCACCGAGGGGAAGCGCTCCAGGGGGATCGCCTCGCGGGCCGTGTGCTCGTACGCCTCGGGAGGGGAGCTGGGGGGGAGCACGGCGCCCAGCGCCACGGCGTTCACGCGCACGCGCGGCGCCAGGGCCAGGGCCATGTTGCCGGTCAGAGCGTGGAGGAGCGCCTTGGACTGGGTGTAGCTGAAGTAGTCGCCGCGGGGGCGCAGGCAGTGGATGTCGTTGATGTGGATCACGTCGCCCTCCACGCCGTCGGGCAGCAGGCGGGCGAGCTCGCGTCCCAGGATCATGGGCGCGCAGGTGTTCACGTCCAGCATGCGGTGCCAGTCCTCCGGGGCGAGGTCCGGCAGGCGGCTCTGTTCGAAGAGCGAGGCGTTGTTGACCAGCCCGTCCAGACCGCCCAGGGCGTCGGCGGCGCGGGCGGCCAGCGAGGCGCGCTCGCCGCGGTCGCCCAGCTCGGCGCGCACGGCGGCGGCGCGGCCGCCCAGGCTCTTGATGCGGTCCACCACCTCGGCCGCCTCCACCACCGACTCGCGGTAGTGCACGGCCACGGCGGCGCCGGCGTCGGCCAGGGCCAGGGCCACGGCGCGGCCCACGCGCACGGCGGCGCCGGTGACCAGGATGTTGCGTCCCTCCAGCGGCTTTCTCATCTCATCTCCTCAAGGTGACCAGCAGGGCGCCTTCGCCGCCCCAGCGCCGCGGCGCCGTCTCCCAGGCCGCCACGCGGTCCGGATTGTCCCGGAGCCAGTCGCGCACCAGCGGCGCGATCACGGGCGCGCCGCCCTCGGACCGCAGCCCCTTGCCGTGGACCACCAGCACGCGCCCATCGCCCTGGCGGCGGTGGCGGTCCACCATCATCTCCAGGAAGGCCAGGGCCTCCGCGGCGCGGAGCTGGCGCAGGAGGATCTCCGGCGGACGGGCCTCGGCCGCGGCGGGCTCGTCGCGGGGGTCGTCGTCCGCGACGGCGTCGTGGCGGATGCTGCGGCGCATCCCCTTGCCAGGCCGGCCGCCGGGGCCGCTGCGGCTCTTGAAGCGGCCCACCGTGCTACCCCTCCGCGGCGATCTCGACCTTGTAGCCGGTGTACTTGCGCAGGTTGATCACGCCGGCGTCGAAGATCAGGTACTGCCCCTTCACGCCGTGCAGCACGCCGCCGGCCGTGGGCGCCTTGTCCAGGTTGAAGCTCTTGACCTTGGTCGGGTACTCCAGCACCGGGTAGGTGAACTCGTGGAGCACGCGCTCCGCCTCCGGCAGCGGCGCCACCCCCAGGGCCTCCAGGTCCGCGATCACCGCGGCGGCGTCGGCGCGCAGGTCCACGTCCGGCACATCGCCCTTGAGCATGCGCATCCAGTGGGTCTTGTCGTCGTGGGTCTCGGCCAGCTTCGCCTCCGCCAGGCCCACCTCGCGGCGGCTGGGAAGCACGGCCAAGGGGATGGCCTGCACGGCGCCCTGGTCGATCCAACGCGACGGCACGTTGGGCCGCCGCGTGATGCCCACCTTGGTGCCCGACGTGAGCGACACGTACAGCACGTGGGGCTGGAAGCACTGGCTCTGCGCGAACGCCTCGTCGCGGCAGGGGTTGCCCGCCTCGCCGTGATGGCAGAGCTCCGGCTTGACGATGCAGATGTCCGCCTCCGCCCGCGCCTGGCCGCAGGGATAGCAGAAGCCCTGGTTGAAGATCTTCTTCACGGCGCGGCCGCAGTAGACGCAGTGGATCTCGCCCGTGAAGCGCAGCTCCACGCGACGGCCCAGCAGAGGGCCGAGCGGGAGCTCGGGGCCGCGGGCGGAGGCGTCGTACCAGCCGTCGCGCACGTGGTAGGCCACCGGCTCCAGGTGTTCGGACCGCATCTTGGTCAGGGTGCCGGTCCAGAGCACGTCCATCAGGCGCCTCCCTTGGCCTGGAGGATGCCGGGGATCACGTCGCGCAGCACGTGGGCCAGGACCACCAGCACCACGCCGCGGAAGAAGTGCTTCTTGCCCTCGGACGTCATGCTGCCGGAAGGGCGGAAGCGGCCGTCCTCCCCGCTGAACGAGGTGTGCAGCACCAGCGCACGCACCATGAGCAGCACGCCGCCCAGGGCGGCCAGCAGGCCGAAGGCGTTCAGATAGGCTTCCATGCCCGCCAAGATCCCACAGGCGACGGCGCACGGCAAGGGCGGGCGCCTCAATCCGGATGATATTGACCCGCATTGGGCGTTCGGCTAGGCTGTCCAGCCTCGTCCATCCCCCGGAACCAGCGATCGGATCCGTTCCATGCCGACCCGCCCCAGCGTCCGCTCCCGCACCGTCGTCGCCGGCGGCGTCTTCGCCGTGCTGCTCGCGGCGGCGCTGATCACCAACCCGCCCTGGCGGCGGCTGGACTCGTCGGCGTCGGTGGACGGGCTGGATGCGCGCATCGATGCGTTGCTGGCCGAGCCCTTCCTGGAGCCCGTGCACGTGGGCGTGCGCGTGGTGTCGCTGGAGAGCGGCGAGGTGCTGTACGACCACGCCTCCGCCAAGCGCTACCACCCCGCCAGCAACCTCAAGCTGCTGACCGCCCTCACCGCCCTGCGCACCCTGCCCGCCGACCACCGCTTCCCCACCCGCATCAGCGCCGACGCGCCGCCCGACGACGACGGCGTGCTCCACGGCGACCTCTACATCCGCGGCCACGGCGACCCCGAGTTCGACGTGGAGGAGCTGCGCGAGATGACGGCCCGCATCGCCGCCGGCGGCCTGACCCGCATCACCGGCGACGTGGTCTACGACGACACCTGTTTCGACGACCGCACCACCGGCGCCGGCTGGGCCTGGGAGGACGACGCCCGCCGCTCCTGGACCCCGATCCACGCGCTCACGATCAACGAGAACCGCGTGGAGGTCTTCGTCCAGGCCGGCGACGCCGTGGGCGACACCCTGATCTACGAGATCAGCCCGGTCACCTCGTTCGTCACCGTGATCAACGAGGGCCGCACCGCCCCCGCCGGCGACGCCGAGGCCGCCGCCGCCCACACCATCCGCAAGCAGTGGTACCCCCAGGCCAACTGCGTGCTCATCCACGGCGACCGCCCCCTGGACGATCCCCCCAGCACCCACTTCATCAACGTGGACGACGGCGCCGCCTACTGCGCCACCCTCCTGCTGGAGGCCCTGCGCGCCGAGGGCGTGGCGGTGGACGGCGGCATCCGCCCCGGCGTGACGCCCGCGGACGCGCCGCAGCTCGCGCTGCACCTCTCGCAGCCCCTGGAGAAGATCCTGCGCCGGGCCATCAAGAACAGCGACACCCTGACCGCGGAGCTGCTGCTGCGCGCGGTGGCGGTGCAGGAGTTCGGCGAACCCGGATCGGCGGAGAACGGGCTGAAGGTCATGCGCCGCGTGCTGGGGGAGCTGGGCCTGGACGAGGCCGACTACCGCGTGGCCGACGGCTCCGGCCTCTCCCGCTACAACCTGATCAGCCCCGCCCTGATGACCACCCTGCTGCGCAACGCACGCCGCGACCCGGAGCTGGGACCCGTGCTCCGGCGCCTGCTGCCCGTGGCCGGCGTGGACGGCACCCTGCGACTCCGCATGGTCGACGGCCCCGCCGCCCGCAACCTGCACGCCAAGACCGGCACCCTGCGCGGCGCCAGCAACCTGAGCGGCTTCGTGACCACCGCCGACGGCGAGGAGCTGGTGTTCTCCATCATGATGGCGCAGTACCTGGACGAGACCGCCCAGGTCAGGGACGTGCAGGACCGCCTGGGAGAGCTGCTGGCGGGCTTCCATCGCCAGTGGACCGAGGAATGATCCCCGCGCCTGCGACGAGCAGGAAGAGCAGCGTGGTCTCCTGGTCCACGAGCAGGGCGTCGGCCCAGCCGGCCGTGAAGTAGAAGGTCCACGCCCCCAGGCCGGCCAGGGTCCAGGCGCGCAGCGAGGCATCCGCGGGCGGGCCGCGCCAGGCCTGCGCCAGCCGCCAGAGCAGCGTCCCCATCAGCAGCAGGAAGAACGCCGCGCCCGGCACGCCCCAGAACACGGCGGCGGTGAGCAGGCTGTGGTGCAGGTGGTGCATGTCCGCGTCCAGGCGGTCCACGTAGCCGGTGCGGATGCGGGCCAGGTCCGAGAGGTACACGTCGCCCACGCCGGTCACCGGGCGCCACGCCACCAGCTCCAGCGCCACCCGCCACTGCTTCACGCGCACGCTCACGGCGGTGTCCTGCGGATCCCCCACGCCGACCGCGCGTTCACGCAGCGCCGACGGGCCCAGCGCGGCCACGGCCAGCACCACGGCCAGAGCCAGCGCCGCGCCGCGCCGTCGGGACACGCCCAGCATGACCGCCAGGGCCGCCCCCAGCCCCAGCCACGCGCTGCGGGTCTGCGAGAGCGCGAGCGCGGCGAGCAGCGGCGCGAGCGCGGACAGCGCCAGGAGGCGGACGCGCCGCCGCGGCAGCGTCACGCCGAAGGCCAGGGCCGTCACCGCCGCCAGGCCCAGGATCCAGGCGCCGGTGGTGGCGCTGCCCTGCACCATGGTCACGCGGCGTCCTGTGAGATCCCACGCGAACTCCTGCGTCGCCAGGGTCCAGAGCGCGTTGGCCGCGCCGCCGGCGATCACCGCGCCGGCCGTCAGCAGGCGGCGTTCCGGGTCGGTCATCAGGCACGCGCCCGCCCCCAGCGCCAGCAGCACCAGGAAGCGCTTGGCCATGATCAGGCTGAAGGCGGGGTCCGAGGAGAACGCCACCATGAGCAGGCCCCACAGGGCGAAGGCCAGGGCGGCCCCGAAGGCCGGCGGACGGCAGGGAAGCTCGCGGCGGCGCAGGGAGGCCGTCGCGGCGTCCAGGGCCAGCAGGCCCAGCACGACGAACGCCGCGGCGCCCGAGAGGGTCGCCGCGGCGCCGAACAACGCCAGCAGGGGAACGCGCGGATCGCGCCGCATGGCCGGCGCGGGCTAACCGCCCAGCCGCTCCAGCATGTCCACGGCGCGGCGGTGGCCGGGAGCCAGCTCCAGGGCCTTGCGCACGTCGGCGAGGGCCTCGGCGCGGCGGTCGGCACGGTCCAGGAACTGGGCGCGCAGGATCCAGGCGTCGGGGTCGTCGCCGTGGGTCTCCACGTTCAGGTTCAGCAGGGCCTCGGCGCCCGCCACGTCCTGATGCAGCTCCGTGCGCTCGCGGGCCAGGCCGGCCAGCACGCCGGGGCCGAAGTCGTAGGAGCCGCTGCCGTAGTAGAGGTTGCGCAGGTCGCGGTACTCGGCCACGGCCGCGTCCACGCCCTCGGCGGCGATGGTCTTGCCCAGCACCTCGTCCAGGGTGGCGGGATCGGTCAGGCCGCGGTGGCAGGTCACGCAGCTCACCGTGTGGCCCTTCACGCCGGCGTCCGGCAGCAGGTCGCCGTTCACGGACTGCACCAGCTTCATCATGCCGCGGGCCACCTTCTTGGGCTCCAGCTCGTCGCTGGCCCAATCCACGGAATCGTAATCGCCCGGCGTCTTCTGCACGTGGCAGTGGATGCAGCGCACGCCCAGGGCCGTGCTGAAGCTCTTCATCACGTCCATGAGCTCGTCCTTGGGCGTGTCCGACGGCAGCACGGTCAGGTTGGTGAAGGACTCGGGCAGGGCCGCCGTGGCGGCGCCGGCCAGGAGCAGGGCGAGGATCAGAGCGCGCAGAGACATGGGCATGGATGGACCTCCGGTGGTTCGTTCGGGATCGAGAACCCGGACACCATAAGCACGGTGGCGCTATCAGGCATCCCGGAGATATGATATCCTTCTTCCGATGGCCAAGGCTCGCTCCCCACGCCCCTGGCAACCGCGACCGACACCAGAAGACCGTCACTCCCGATCGGAGGGCCCATCATGCGGCTCGTCGCCTCCATCTGTTCCCTGATCCTCGCCCTCGCGGCGATTCCGGCCTCCGCGCAGTGGACCGACCTGGCCGCGGGCACCCCTCTGGAGGGCGGCGGCGGCAGCGCCGGGCTGGCCTGGGGCGACGCCGATCTCGACGGCCGCCAGGACCTCTACGTGACCGAGAACGGGCAGCCCAACCTGCTGTTCCGCAACCTGGGCGCCGGCAACTTCCTGGAGGTGGCCGCCGTCCCCGCCGCCGACCTGGGCGAGGGCACCGGCTCCTACTGGGGCGACTACGACGGCGACGGCCGTCCCGACCTGGCCCTCCTGCACCTGGGCGAGAGCAACCGCCTGCTGCGCAACCTGGGCAACTTCGCCTTCAGCGACCAGACCGCCGCGCCGGTGGACGACGCCGGCGATTCCTGGGGCGGCGCCTGGGTGGACTTCGACAACGACGGCCGTCTGGACCTCTTCCTCTGCAACGACACCACCCCCAGCCTGCTGCTGCGCAACCTGGGCGGCGGCGCCTTCGCGCCCGCGGTCACGGCCCTGGACGCCGTGTCGGCCGTGCAGAACTGCGCCTGGGCGGATTTCGACGACGACGGCGACCAGGACGTGTTCCTCTGCACCGGCGCCTTCCAGCCCAACCGCCTCTTCCGCAACGACGGCGACGCCGTCTTCACCGACATCACCGCCGCCCCCCTGGGCGACACCGCCCCCGGCCAGGGCGCCGCCTGGGGCGACTACGACGGCGACGGCGACCTGGATCTCTTCATCACCCGCTGGGGCGTGACCGGCCGCCTCTACCGCAACGAGGGCGGCGGCGCCTTCAGCGACGCCACCGGCGGCTGGCAGGGCGCCAGCATCAACGGCCAGAGCTGCGCCTGGGCCGACTACGACAACGACGGCGACCTGGACCTCTACATCGCCTGCTTCGGCCATCCCAACCTGCTGCTCGCCAACGACGGCGCCGGCGGCTTCACGGACGCGGCGGCCCCCTTCCCCGCCCTGGCCGACACGGCCCGCAGCGTGGGCGCCGCCTGGGCGGACCTGGACGACGACGGCGACCCGGACCTGGCGGTGTCCAACTACCAGGGCGCCAACCGCCTCTTCCGCAACGACCAGGCCGCGGGCAACCACTGGCTGACCGTGCGGCTCTTCGGCACGCGCGGCAACACCTCGGCCATCGGCGCGCGCGTGCGCGTGGTGGCGGGCGGCCGCACGCTGATCCGCGAGGTCAACGGCGGCTCGGGCTACCTGTCCCAGGACTCGCTGCCCCTCGAGTTCGGATTGGGCGCGGCCACGCAGGTGGACAGCCTGCAGATCTTCTGGCCCACCATCCCCGCCGGCGGGGGCCGCACCGTGACCACGCAGACGGCCCTGCTGGTGGACCGCACCATGACCGTGGTGGAGCCCACCAACCCGCAGACCGGCGTGGATGCGCCGCCGGCCGCGCCGCCCGCCCTGGACGCCTATCCCAACCCGTTCAACCCGCGCACCAGCCTGCGCTTCGCCCTGCCGCAGGACGGCGCCGTGCGCCTCACCCTGCACGACCTGAGCGGCCGCCGCGTGGCCGTGCTCGCCGATGCCGCGCTTCCCGCCGGCGACCACGCCGTGACCTGGAACGGCTGCGACGACGCCGGCCGCGCCCTGGCCGCCGGCACCTACGTGGCCCGGCTCCGCACCGCCCGCGGCGTGGAGAGCGTGCGGCTGACGCTGGTGCGCTGACCGCTTCGATTCGCCCATGTAAGACGGAGCGCCTTCGACTAATATCGGAGGCGCTCCGTCTTTTTTCCTCGAGCCGGGAGAACGCCATGCGCGCCGTCGCCGTCGTCCTGACCGCCCTGATCCTCAGCACCGCCCCCGCCCGCGCCGGCTGGGACCTGGTGACCTCCGGCGTGGGCGCGGATCTCCACGCCATCATGGAGTTCGGCACCACCTGGGTGGTGGGCGACCAGGGCACGGTGCTGTCCAGCACCGACGGCCTGGCCTGGACCCCGCACACGGTGCCCACCGGCGCCGACCTGCGCGGCATCCTCATGACCTCGAGCAACAACTCCTGGTTCGCGGGAAGCGACGGGTCCGTCATCGTCACCGTGGACTTCGGCGCCACCTGGGCCACCCGCGGCGTGGGCGATCCCTCGGCCCACCTCACGGACATCTTCAGCCGCAGCAGCGGCCTGGGCTTCGTGGTGGGCCCCCAGGGCCGCTTCTTCTATTCGGAGGATCTGGGCCAGACCTGGGACGCGCGCCCCGTGCCCGGCGGCCCGGACCTGCTCTGCGGCCTCTGCCCCTTCAGCGGCGGCTCGAGCATGCTGGCGGCCGGCGCCGGCGGCTTCGTGGCCAAGACATCCGACGCCGGCATGACCTGGACCCAGTACCCCACCGGCGCCGTCGAGGACATCCGCGACGTAACCCCCAGCGGCGACGCCTACCTGGCCGTGGGCCAGGGCGGCCTCATCCTGCGCTCCACGGATCTGGGCGAGACCTGGACCCGCATCCCCTCGCCCACCACCGCCGGGCTCAACGCCGTGCTGCCCAGCGCCCAGTTCTATGGGCACATCCTGGCCTGCGGCGACGGCGGCGCCATGATCAAGAGCACCGACAACGGCCTGACCTGGGGCGTGCAGGACACCCCGGTCACCGCGGATCTGAACGGTCTGGAGAGCTATGGGAACCACGTGTGGCTGGCCGTGGGCGCCGGCGGCGTCATCCTGCGCACCACCGACGGCGGCGGCGTGACCGTGGGCGTGGAGGACCAGGCGCCGCCCGCGACCACCGTATCGGTCACGGAGCTGCTGCCGGCGGCCCCGAACCCCTTCAACCCGTCCACCACGCTGACCTTCCGCCTGGCCCAGCCCGGCGAGGTGCGCCTGGACCTGCACGGCCTGGACGGCCGCCGCGTGCGCACCCTGGTGCTGGGCGCCCGGGCCGCCGGCCCGCACGCCGTGCGCTGGGACGGCCGCGACGACACGGGCCGCGCCGCGCCCTCGGGCCTCTACCTGGCGCGGCTGATCACCGGCGACGACGTGCGGACGCAGCGTCTGCAGCTGGTGCGCTAGCCCCCGAAACGCCGCTCGGTGAAGTGCGCGTCCGGATCCGAGTCCAGGAACGCCGCCATCTCCCCCACCACCGCCGCCGGCGGATGCAGCAGGCCCCGGTCCGCGAAGGACTGGAACACGGGCTGGCCGGGGAAGGCGTCGGCGGGCGCGTTGCGCGCCAGCAGCTGCATGTCCGTGGCCACCAGGCCGGGCTCATAGCTGAGCAGGGCCACGTCGCGCGGCGGCACGCCGTCCTGCTCCAGCTCCGCCGCCAGGGTGCGCCCGCCCAGCAGCAGCGCCGCCTTGGAGGCGCAGTAGTCGGCCGATCCGGTCAGCGCCTTGTGCGCCGCCCCCGACGACACGTTGACGATGCGCAGCGCCGCGCCCTCCGGCCGCCGCGCCACCATGCGCCCCATCAGCGCCAGCGGAGCCGCGGCGTTCAGGGCCATCACGCGCACCAGGGCGGCGGGGTCGTGATCGCGCACGCGGCGCAGCGCGCCGATGACCGCGGCGTTGTTGACCAGCGCCGCCCGCGTCAGGCCGGGGCGCGCCAGCTCCTCGTCCAGCGGCGGCAGGAAGCGCGCGGCCAGGGCGGCGGGATCGGCCAGGTCCACGCGCACGTGGCGGTAGGCGGGGTGGTCCAGCGGGGCGTCGCGGCGGGCGCAGCCCAGCACGCGCCAGCCGTCGTCCAGCAGCGCGCGGGCCAGGGCCAGGCCGATGCCGTCGCTGGTGCCGGTGACGGCGGCGAAACGGGTTCCGTTGCTCATCGATGCGACCTCCTCGCGTGGGAGCCTACCACAGCCGCGCACGATACGCTCGGGCGGTGCGTCGATCGTTGTGGAACTCCCGTCATCGCCGCTGGTAGATTGATGTTCCGATCTCAACGCCATCACCGACGACGACGGGAGTTCCCATGATCCGCCGCGCCGCGCTCCCCCTGCTCCTGCTGAACCTGGCCCTCGCAGGCTGCACCCCCGATACGGTGTCCCGCGTCACCCCCCTCTCCGACGACGTCACCTGGCACCGCGGCCTGGCCGTCACGCGGACCGCCGACGCCGTGCTGCGCCTGGCCGCCGCCCCCGCGGAGCTGGGCCGCAGCCGCCTGCATTTCCAGGTGGAGGTGGCCAACATCTCCGACCGGCCGGTGGAGGTGGGGCCCTCCATGTTCAGCCTCATCCCCGCCGGCGACGGCCCCGTGGCCGTCCCCGTGGATCCCGAGGCCCGGCTCCTGCAGATCAATCGGCAGGATACCAAGGACACGTCGCACCACGACCTGTTCGGGTTCCTGGACGCGGTGGGCGACCTGGCGTCGTCGCCCGATGAGGAGGAGCTCGAGGCGCGGGAGGCCGAGGAGGCGGAGGAGGCGCAGCGCCGCAGCGCCGTGGCCGAAAGCCGCAGCTTCTGGGCCGATCAGGCCTTCCGACGCACCACCCTGGCTCCCGGCCAGACCATGGGCGGCGTGCTGGTCTTTCCCGCCAAGGACTGCGGCCGCGAGGTGCGGCTCACGCTGCGCACGGCGGAATCGGAGCTGGCGCTGCCGTACCGGGTGATGTGGAGGTCGGAGGTGACGCGTCCGCCGTCGGGGCCGGTGTACGGGGTCGACCCTTGATCAGACCTGATCCGCCAACCCCTCCGCCGCCGGCGGATCGATGTACCGCCGCAGCACCTTCTTGATGGTCATGCCCTGCACCAGGATGGAGAACAGCACCACCACGTAGGTGCAGATGATGAGCAGGGGCTTCTCGGGGATGTTGGGCAGCGACAGCACCAGCGCCACGCTGATGCCCCCGCGCAGTCCGCTCCAGGTCAGGATGCGGATCACGCCCTGGCTGAACGCCGTGCGCATCTTCATCAGCGTGATGGGCACCGCCACCGACACCAGCCGCGCCAGCAGCACCACCGCGATGGAGACGGCGCCCGCCAGCACGTGCGAGCGCGTGAACGGCAGCACCAGGATCTCCACGCCGATGAGCAGGAAGAGCACGGCGTTGAGGATCTCGTCCAGCAGCTCCCAGAACTTCTCCAGATAATCGGCCACCTCGTCGCTCATGGCGAAGGAGCGGCCGCGGTTGCCGATGAGAAGCCCCGACATCACCACGGCGATGGGCCCGGAGATGTGCCACGCCCACGCCAGGCTGTAGCTGCCCATGACCAGGGCCAGGGTGATCAGGACCTCCACCTTGTAGTCGTCGATGGCCAGCATCATGCGGTAGGCGATCCAGCCCGAGACCAGCCCCAGCAGGGCGCCGCCGCCGGACTCCCGCAGGAAGAGCAGCGCCATGCCGCCCGGGCCCAGCGACCCGCCGTGTCCGTGGCCGCCGCCGTGCCCCGCGTGCTGCTGCAGCAGCGCCACCAGCACGGTGAACACCACCACGGCCACGCCGTCGTTGAAGAGCGACTCGCCCGCGATCTTGGCCTCCAGGGCCGGCGGCGCGTGGAGCGTCTTGAGCGTGCCCATCACGGCGATGGGATCCGTGGGCGAGATGAGCGCCCCGAACACCAGGCAGGCCAGCCAGCCCGCCTCCAGCCCCAGCATGCCGAACACGGCCTTGCTCATGGCGCCCACCAGCGCGGTGCTCAGCAGCAGCCCGAAGGTGGCCAGCAGCACGATGGTCCAGCGCCGCTGCACGAAGTAGTCCAGGTCCGCGTGCAGCGCCCCCGCGAAGAGCAGGAAGCCCAGCATGCCGTGCATGAGCGCCTCGTTGAAGTCGATGTTGGCCACGTAGGCCCGCACCACCGACACCACCTCCAGCCCCGGCACCAGCCACGACAGCAGCATCACGCCCAACGACCCGGCCAGGCTGATCATCAGCAGCCCCACCGAGGGCTCCAGCTTCAGGTAGCGCGTGTTGAGGAAGCCGAAGACCGCGGCCACGGTGAGCATGACGGCGACGATGTCGAAGAGGCTCATGGTTCCCGGGCGCCTTTCACCAGCAGCCAGAGGCAGAACGCCAGCTCGCCCACGAAGGCGGGCACGAAGACGATGGTCTGGAAGAGCTCCGCGCGGGCGGCGTAGTCCGTGAGCAGGGTGTTGGCGAAGCCGTCGATCAGATAGCCCGCGCCGGCCAGGACCAGCAGCCCGCCCAGGATGCGGGGCACCAGCGCGGAGCGCAAGATCAGACCGCCCAGCACCAGGCAGTGCAGGCCGAAGAACACCAGCCCCGCCGCATACCCGAAGGCGTGGGTCTCCAGGTGCGTCAACGCCTGCCCCGAGACGACGGGATCCGCGGCCCCGGCCAGCTTCAGCGCCAGGAAGAGCTGCAGCAGGCCCGCGGCCACCACGGCGGCGTGGACCAGGCGCAGGGCGCCGGCCAGGGCGGCCAGGGTGCGGTGCACGGGACGGAGCAGGACGTAGATCACCGCCGCCAGGAACACGTCGGCCAGGAGCATGACCAGCTCGGCGGCCATGGCGCGGCGGAAGAGCGTTTCGGCGGCGGAGACGGCCGCGGCGGTGGCGGCCGCATCGCCGGGCACGATCAGGCGCTGGCGCACCCCGAACTCGGCGAAGATCCCGCAGACGAAGATCACCAGGTAGGCGGCGCCCGCCAACCGGATCAGGGCGGGCGAGGGGAAGGCGGAGCGGTTGGCGGTCATGGGATCCTCCGAGTTCGAGCGGGTCAGAAGAGCCGGCGCTCCTCCGCGCAGGCCTCCAGAAACTGAGCGAAGCGACGGTCGCGGGTCTCCTGCCGCTTGGCCGTGGCGATCCAGCCCAGCACCGTGCGTCGATGGCCGGGCGGCAGGGTCGCGAAGAAGCGGCCGGCAACGGCATCGGCGTCCAGCGCCGCCCGATGGTCGGGCTCCAGCTCCGGCTCGCCGTCCTGCTCGTAGCTGTAGACCTTGGACCTCTCGGGCTCGCGCCGCCGCCAGGCCGCCTTCCCCGCCTCCGTCACCCGCCCCTCCGCCAACAGCTCTTCCATGCGCGCCATGTTCACGCCGCTCCAGTTGGAGCCCGCGCGGCGCGGGGTGAAGCGGATGGTGTAGCGGTCGTCGTCCACGCGGCGGCGGATGCTGTCGATCCAGCCGTGGCAGAGGGCTTCGTCCACGCTCTGGGGCCAGGTGAGGCTGGGCCTGCCGGTGTGCTTCTTCCAGAAGCCCACCAGCAGCTCCTCCGCGGTGGCGCCGTGTTCGGCGAGCCAGTCTCCGAACTCCTTGGGCGACTTGAAATAACGTGCGCGCGGACTCATGGGCCTCCCCGGGTTGGCGAGCGTTCCGATCGGGACAATGTGCCCCCGGAGGGCGACGGCCGCCACGGAGGCGCCCCGGAATCTCCTGATCTGTGCTAGGATACCCGTCCCGCATCTCGATGTTCAGGATCCAGCCAAGGAGCTCGTCCATGAAGAAAGCGATCGTCGTCCTCGCGGTGCTCCTGCTCGCCGTGTCGGCCTTCGGGTATCCCCGCCAGGCCCTGGTGGAACGCTTCACCAACGCGTCGTGCGCCCCCTGCGCCAGCGTGAACACCGGTTGGTACACGGCCACCGTCCAGGGGCTGGAGAACGCCGGCAGCCTGGACCACATCGTCTACAACGTGAACTGGCCGGGTCCCAACGACCCCATGTACCTGTTCAACGCCTCGGACAACATGGCGCGGCGCGCCCTGTACGGCGTGAACTCGGTGCCCTGGATCGAGGTGGACGGCTCGCTCTTCAACATGACCGGCAGCTACGCCACGGATGCGGCCAACTTCGACGCGCTCATCACCGGCCTGGAGGGCAGCTATTCGCCCTTCGACCTGCAGGTCACGGCCCTGCGCTACACCAGCGGCGTGGTGGAGGTGGAGGTCGCCGTCACCCGCGACCCCTCCGACGCCACCGTGCTGCCCGCCGAGATGATCCTGCAGGTGGGCCTGGTGGAGAACCTGGTGGTCTTCGCCTCGCCTCCCGGCAGCAACGGCGAGTCCCAGTTCCACGACGTGTGCCGCCGCATGCTGCCCGACGCCGGCGGCAACGCCTTCAGCGTGCCCGCCCCCGGCGGCTCCACGGTGATCTCCCTCAGCTACGTGCCCGACGCCGAGGCCCTGTCCACCATCGTCTTCGAGGACCTGAGCGTGGTGGCCTTCGTGGAGGCCGCGGGCGGCGGCGTGTCCCAGTCGCGCAAGGAGCCCACGGTGCTGGCCGACACCGTGCACGCGGCCTTCCGGGTGGACGAGACCGTGGGCGGCGCGCCCATGCAGGTGGTCTTCACGGACATGTCCAGCCCCGCCGCCGGTTCCGCCATCACGAGCTGGACCTGGGACCTGGACGGGAACGGCACCGTGGACAGCACGGATCCGTCCCCCACGTGGACCTACGCGGCCCAGGGCCTGTACACCGTCAGCCTGACCGTGACCGACGGCACCGGCAGCGACACCTCCACCCGCACGGACCTGCTCCAGGTCATCGCCAACCAGGCCAGCGTGCTGGTGGTCAACGGCATCGAGTACGCCACCTACGCGGCGGAGATGGAGGCCTTCTACGCCGGCGCCGCGGTGCACGGCTCCCACCCGGTGGACGTGTGGGACGTGTTCGGCGACCAGGGCTTCGACTACGGCATGGATTCCGGCGTGATGGCCACGCACCTCTTCCGCGGCCGCGTGCCCGACTCCGTGATGGACCTCTACGACACGGTGATCTGGGTGGGCAACAACTACGGCGGCGACCTGGACGCCTACGACGCGGCCCAGGCCCTGGCCTTCGTGCAGGGCGGCGGCAACTTCATCCTCGCCACGCGCATGGGCACGTCGTACTTCGACATCACGCTGCGCAACTACTGCGGCATCCTGTCCATCTCCAACGACCGCACCGTGACCAACCTGGTGTCGCTGGATCCGGCCCTGGGCGACGTGCCCGCCGCCGCGGGCAGCACCTACGCCAACTTCGCCTACCTGGGCGCGTCCAGCGAGGCCCTGCCCATGTTCCGCGAGGCCACGGACACCACCTACATCGCCGCCTTCCGCATCCGCAAGGCGGGGCACGGCACCTTCGTGTACGTGGCCGGCCGGCCGTACCGCTACGACGCGGCCGCCTCGGCCGCCAACTACGAGGTCATGCTGGGCTCGTGGCTCCTGGACAGCACCGCGGTGGAGGGCGGCCTGCCCGGCCTGGCCCTGGCGCAGAACTCGCCCAACCCGTTCAACCCGTCCACGGAGATCCGCTTCACCCTGGCGCAGTCGGGCCGCGTGAACCTGCGCGTGTTCGACGCCGCCGGCCGCCTGGTGCGCACCCTGGTGGACGGCGACCTGCCCGCCGACACTCACGCCGTGAACTGGGACGGCCGCGCCGACGACGGCGGCCGCGCCGCCGCGGGCGTGTACCTGTACCGCCTGGAGACGCCGGAGGGCGTGCTGTCGCGGTCCATGGTGATGGTGAAGTAGGTTTGGGATTCCCCGTATGAAGAAGGCGCCCGCGTCCTGCGACGCGGGCGCCTTCGCGTTCCGGAGACGTCCGTTCACTCCCCGATGATCTTCACCATCACTTGCGGAACTCGTTCAGCTCGCGCATGCGGCGACGGAACTCGTGGGGCGGCTCGAAGGGCACGGGCCCGGCCGCGCGCGACGCCTGCAGCACGGCCTCCGCCTCCGCGGGGAACCCGTTGTCGCCGTAGTGCGACACGGTCTCCACGGCGTAGCCCGCCGCCACCGCCAGCACGGAGTAGTTGCGGCCGTCCAGGAAGACGTAGGCCAGGGTGCGGCCGTAGGGATCGGTCTCCGCGGCGCGCAGGATCTCGATGGAGTGCGCCACCGCGAAGGCGCCGCGGGCGAAGGCCTCCGCCTCCGGTCCGAAGGCCTGGTCGTAGCTCCAGCCGTGGCCGGGGAAGTCGGTCTCCGGCGTGTCGATGCCCAGGATGCGCACGCGCTCGCGTTCGTCGTCGGACCAGCGGATGACCACGGTGTCGCCGTCGCCCACCTCCACCAGGGCCGGGTCCACGGCCACGCGGCGGCCCGACTCGCGGGACTGGGCGCGGTCGTCGTGGGGGCGGCGGTCGGCGGCGGCGGCCGGAAGGGCCAGCAGCAGGGCCACGGCGAGCAGGAACGGGCGGAGTCGGAAGATCGGAAGCGTCATGGCGCGGCGTCCTCGCAACAGGGGATCGGTGCAGGCTCCGCGCACCATAGACGGTGCCGCCCCGGGCCGTCAACGCGCTGGCCATGCACGCGGGCGGCACGGGGTGGGCGTCGGCCAAGATCACCCTGCTGAGGTAGGTATTCCGGCGGATTTCACGCTCTGGCACGAATTGTGACATCTTCGTGATATTTGTGATTGAATTCGGCTGCGCGTTTTTGATACGGTGAGCCGGTCGCGGCGCTGCCGGGAACGGATCGGGGGGATCCGGCGCTCGGCCGACGACCCGCACCGTCTGCAGCCCGGATCCCCCTCCTGCCTCTCCCGGCGTCGTCCGACCGGACCGTCGGCACCCTACGCCAACCGGCGGCCATTCCTATCCACATCCAGGGGGAATCACCATGCGCACAGCGATCGTCGTCCTGCTGGTCCTCGGCCTCGCCGCCGCGGCCTTCGCAGTGGACACCAGCAACACCCGCGTCCTGCCCACCAAGATGAACCGCGTCGTACCCCACTACGGAACGCCCGACGGCCGCGAGGGCGGCGAGACCGTCGCCGACGCCATCGTCATCGGCGGCCTGCCCTACTTCGACGCGGGCTACACCTGCGACAACATCGACGACTACGACGTGGTCTGTCCGTACTCCGGCTCGACCTCACCGGACGTGGTCTACGCCTACACCCCGGCCACGGACGAGATCCTGGAAGTGGACCTGTGCGGGTCCACCTACGACACCAAGGTCTACGTGCTGGACGCCGGCCTGAGCTCCGTGGCCTGCAACGACGACTACTACTTCGACGATCTCTGCGGCGTGTACGTGTCCTACGTGGCCGCCACGATCTACGCCGGCAACACCTACTACATCGTGGTGGACGGCTACGGCGGCGACTGCGGCGACTACAACCTGGCCGTCACCGGCACCCCCATGGTGCCCGTGGAGTGCCCGGCCGACGCCGTGGCCGAAGGCGAGCCCGACGTGTACGACGGCTACGTGGACGCCACCAACGGCGGCTGCAACAGCACCCCGAACGTGTACGGCGACATCGACTGGATCAACGCCGATCCCCTGAGCCCCTTCGACGGCCAGGCCTGGATGTGCGGCCGCAGCGGCTGGTACGTGAACGCCACCGGCGGCAACTCCCGCGACACCGACTGGTTCATGGTGACCGCGGCCGAGTCCGGCTCCATGGAGTACATGCTCCACGGCGAGCAGAACATGTACATGTTCGTGCTCAACACCGACTGCGAGAACCTGGTGGCGGTGGCGGAGGCCGACGCTCTGGCCAACGTTCCCACCACGCTGTCCTGGGATGCGGTGGCGGGCACCACCTACCTGATCTGGGCCGGTCCGGCCGAGTTCACGGGCCCCGTGGACAACTTCACCTACTACATGCGCATCACGGGCAACATGTACAACACCGTCCCCAACGAGGACGTGTCGTTCAGCGGCCTGAAGACGATGTTCCGCTAGGAGCCCGGCTCCTCCCTTGCACCGCGCCCCCGCGGACTCCGGTCCGCGGGGGCGTCGGTTTTCAGGGCCGGGTGATTCCGCACGCGATCGGAGGGCGCACGGGCGCGGCGTCGCGGCCGCGACGGAGGCCAAGGCGCCGGGATGGAACTAGGAGACCGCCTGCTCCTCACGCATCCCCGCGGGATGCGCATCGGCCGGTTCGATGATCACGATCCTCAGGCCGCGGCAGCGGGTGCACCAGTTGACCTTCTTGCGGATCATGGTGCGGGGGGCGGTGCAGGTACCTTCCAGGGGGCGGCGCTTTCCGCAGGTGGGGCAGCGGACCACCCAATCGGCGACCAGATCGTCGGGGCTGTTGCGATCCGTGAAGTCCACGGTCACCCCTTTCATGGCTGGAGAGGACGGGGCCGGAGCCCCTCGGGAATTGATCCTACCATGTCGATCCGTTCCGCCACAAGGGGGTCAGATTTGACGTCTTGTCACCAAATGGGCGGGCGGTCGCCGCATTCCGCCCCAGAGCGCAAGCCCACCCGGAACCCCGACCTGTAACTCCCGGGTCAAGCCTGCTAATCTGCCGCCGATCCCACCGCAAACCACCTCTTTCCCGGATCGACGCCATGACCGACAAGACTGCACGGTTCCCCCGGTTCGCGCCGCTGTTCGCGGATACCGCAGCCCCGCGCGTGGCCTCCCAGGCCCGCTCCGTCCGCCTGCTCTTCGAGAAGGCGCTGCCCGGCCATGCGGAACGGCGCCGGCGCGCGGACCTGCCGCCCGGCCTGGCCGCGGTCCTGTCCGACGCCAGCACCGCCTTCCGGCCCGACGCCGTGCAGCAGGAGATCTACACCAACGACAGCGGCACCTCCGCCCTGCCCGATCTGGTGCGCAGGGCGCTGGTGAACCTGCACGCGGGCCTGGTGGTGCGGCCCGGCACGCTGGAGGATCTGCAGGCCGTGGTGCGGTGGGCCCACGAGACCGGCACGCCCTACTGCGTGCGCGGCGCGGGCACCTGGCCCTTCGGCGGCGCGGTGGCGGTGGGCGGCGAGATGGTGGTGGACCTCTCCCACCTGCGCGGCATCCACGTGGACGCCCACGCGGGCAACGTGACCGTGGGCTGCGGCGCGATCATCGCGGACATCCGGCGCGCCCTGCGCGACCACGGCCTGGCCCTGCGGCAGGAGATCACCAATCCCAGCAGCGGCACCCTCTGCGGCTGGATCGCCACCGGCGGCCTGGGCCTGGGCAGCTACAAGTACGGCTCCGTGCAGCAGTCCGTGGAGGCCCTGCTGCACCTGCGTCCCGACGGCGAGCTGGCGGAGCTGCGCCCCGGCGATCCCGGCTTCGCGGACCTGTTCATGAGCGAGGGGCAGCTGGGCATCGTGGCCGGCGCCGTGGTGGGCGTGAAGCGCGACGCCTTCGTGTCCAAGCCCTACGCCTTCTCCTTCCCCTCCGCCGGCGCCGCCGTGGCCTTCATGGAGCTGGTGCGGGAGTGGGAGCTCACGCCCACGTCGGTGCTGTACTTCGACGCCGAGCACATGCGGATCACCACGGAGATCGGCATCGCCAAGCACGCGCGGAAGCTGGAGGAGGCCGTGGAGGCCGACGACGAGCTGCGCACCCGCCGCGAGCGCCGCGACCTGGAGACCGCCCGCACCCTGGCCAAGCAGGACCACGTGGTGGTCCTGGAGTTCGACACCCGCGACGACTACGAGGACAGCCTGCGCCGCCCCCTCTTCGGCCGCGGCCAGACCGAACGCCGCTTCCGCGACCTCACCTACCGCCGCCTGTCCGTGCGCCAGGCCCACATGCTCTGGGAGCACCGCTACCTGCCGGTGCAGATGAAGTCGCGCGGGCCGTCCATGCTGGTGTCGGAAGTGGTGCTGCCCCTGGAGAAGTTCACGGAGTACGCCGACTTCCTGCGCGCGTCGGTCTCGGCCTGGACCAGCAACCCCCTGAAGACCGAGGCCCACCTGCTGCCCGGCGGCCGCCTGCTGGTGCAGACCATCCTGCTGGCCGACACGGCCGCCCACCGCCACAAGCTCTACCTGTCCCTGGTCCCGTTCATGACCCAGGCGGCGGTGAAGCTGGGCGGCTGGGCCTACGGCACCGGCCTCTGGAACCTGCCGTTCCTGCGCGACGCCGTCGGCGACGCCGGCGCGGCCCGCGACCGCCACGCCGCCGCCAAGGACGCCCTGGACCCCCGCCGTCTGCTCAACCGCGCCCGCTACGTGAACGCGCGCGGCCGCAACTGGCGGCTCAAGCTCTTCGCGCGGCTGCCGGTGGCGTACCTGCGCACGGTGGTGAACGTGCTCATGCGCGGCCGCCGCGAGCGCACGTTCCTGGGCCGCGTGCTCTGGCGCGGCACCCGGGCCGCCATGCCCGCGGTGGTGCCCCCCAACCTGGCCAAGTCGCGGTCGGACATCGCCCAGATCATCAGCGTGTGCGCGGAGTGCGACAGCTGCGAGCGCGTGTGCCCCACCAGCGACGTCTTCGGTTCCCTGGGGCCCGCCACGCCCATCACCCGCCGCAAGACGGCCGGGCGCGTGGCCCGCGGCGAGGCCATCGACCAGGCGGAGGCCCTGGCGTTCCTGGCCTGCACCCGCTGCGACAACTGCACGCGCGTGTGCCCGGTGGACATCCCGCTGACCCGCATGTTCGACCTGGTGGAGGCCGACACCCGCTTCCAGACCGCCCTGGCCCTGGAGCCCGCGCGCAAGCAGGCCTTCGTGGACCGCATGTGGGACGTGATGAAGGAGAGCCCCCTCTACCTGCCCCACACCAAGGCGGAGCAGAAGGAGGAGCGCTCGCACCTGCAGCACGGGCTGCGCATCAGGTATCCGCGCGGCTTCGCGTACGGCCAGCTCGTCATCGATCCGGAGACCTGCATCCGCTGCGGCATGTGCGCCGACGAGAACGCCTGCACCTACGGCGCCCGCGAGGGCGTGCCCCGCGCCATCCCCACCCTGGTGGACGAGAACTGCGCCCTCTGCAACGCGTGCATCAACTTCTGCCCCCAGAACAAGGCGGTGCAGGTGGAGCGCGACGTGCTGGGCCAGCTGGCCGAGCACGCCGTGGACCGCGACGAGCGCACCTTCTGGCTGGAGGAGCGCGCCCTGCTGCGCGACACCACCACGGTGGAGCGCTCGCCCCAGCTCACGGAGATGAGCGACGCCTACGTGACCCAGGACATCCTCATGGAGATCGACAAGGAGGCCTCCACCGGCCAGATCCCCGTGTCGGGCATGGGCCAGGGCGACCGCCACATGGGCATCGGGTTCGACGCCGAGCGCTTCAGCCACTTCCACATCGTGGGACCCGCCCAGAACCGCCTGCACGAGGGCGATCCGGACGAGGAGCTGTCCACCCGCCTGGGCAAGCGCTGGCGCTACTGCCGCTTCGACGCCGACGGCAACCTCACCAACGCCCCCTACCCCGGCGTGCACCTCAGGACGCCCATCCTCTTCAACGCCGTGGGCCTGCAGAGCATGGGCCGCGCCGAGCTGGCGTTCCTCAAGGTGGCCGAGAAGCAGCACTCGCTGGTGGCCATGGAGCTCACGCGCTTCCTGGAGCACTACGAGACCTTCAAGCAGGAGGGCGGCTACGAACGCCTGCCGCGCGTGGTGGTGCCGCGCGTGGACGGCGAGCTCATCAGCCACCTGCAGGTGCACCCCCGCGTGAGCCGCGACCTGCTGAGCGCCCTCTGGGACATGCCCATGTACGAGATCGTGCCCCACGACGACATGGGCGTGACCGCCGACTTCATCCGCCAGAACACCGCGGCCCTGCGCCGCGGGGCGCCCCTGCTCAGCGGCTACCTGGAGGTGGGCGAGCACGACATCACCGGCGGCGTGATGACCCGGGAGCTGCTGGACCGCCTGGAGGCGTTCCTGGCCCTGGGCGTGGACTGCCTGCACGTGCGCGGCCTGCGCAACCAGGACCACTACTTCGTGACCAGCCAGGCGGTGCGCGCCGTGCACCACCACCTGATGCAGACGGGGCGGCGGCACAAGGTGTCGGTGCTGGCGTCGGGCGGCATCCGGCTGGCGTCGGACACGCAGAAGACGGTGCAGCGCGGGGCCGAGGCCACGTTCATCGACTTCGCGGCTCTGCTGGCCCTGGACCCCTACGCCTACCGCGCGGAGCTGGAGGGCCAGGCCACCACGGACCGGCTCATCGACCTGGACGTGGAGTGGGCCGTGAAGCGGCTGACCAACCAGATGGAGTCGCGCAAGGTGCAGATCCTGGAGGTCCTGGGCGCGGCGGGCTTCAAGGACATCAAGAAGACCATCGGCGAGGAAGGCCGGCTCATCGACTTCTACGAGCTCGAGGAGCGCATCCAGAAGGACATCTTCGAGCGGCCGGAGCGGCTGGAGGCCTTCGGCGCGGCCAACCGCGACCTGCTGGCGCGGGAGCCGCTGGCGGCGGACGCCTCGCCCGCGTACACGGAGCTGGCGGCGCGCGTGCGGCCCCTGCCGTCGCCCCACAACTTCTACGACCTGGGCCCCGTGAACCAGACTGTGTACCAGCGCGACCACGTGTGGCCCGGCGACCTGATCCGCACCGTCGGCCGCATGGCCGCGGGCGACATGGCCATGACCCGCCTGGGCGAGGTGCGCGCCACCGGCCTGCTGGGCGACGGCCTGGACGTGATGAAGATCCTCTACCGCCGCGACCCGGACAACATCCCGGACGCGGAGCTGGACGGCGTGTCCACCGCCCTGCGCCTGCACTCCAACCTGGTGCTGCGCGCGCCGTGGATGTTCGGCGGCAAGAGCGTGGGCTCGGTGGGGCTGGACACGTGGCGCGCCCACGTGATCGCCTCGCGGACCCTGGGCATCCAGTTCGACACGGGCGAGGGAGGCTACCCCACCAGCTTCTTCCTCAACAGCAAGGGCGAGCCGCTGTTCTTCACGGAGCCCGAGGTGCAGGCCATCCGCGGCTGGTTCGCCCACGACACGCACTACACCGCCGGCGAGATCCGCGCGGTCTGCGAGGAGCACGGCCTGGACCGCGGGACCTGGCCCGGCATCTACGCCAAGCTGGAGGAGCGCCCCGAGCGGCAGCCGTTCCTGTTCTACGAGGTCATCGGCCCCGACGACGAGCCGTACGTGTCCACGGAGCTCAAGACCGGCCTCTTCGGCGTGACCAAGGAGACCATCCGCAAGGCGCGGCGCGTGGTGATCGCGTACAGCCAGGGCGCCAAGATGGGCATCGGCGGGCACATCCTGGCCGGCAAGGTGAACCGTCTGGTGAGCTACCTGCGCGGCATCCAGGGCCTGGAGAAGCTCAACCTGGAGAAGCTGGAGACGCTGCTGGAGCGCGTGGAGGCGCTGGAGCAGGCGGCCGGGCATCCCCTGCGCGACACGGCCGCCGGCGTGAAGGCCGATCTGAGCCGCGCCAACGACGCCCAGGACATCGGCGCCGAGCTGAAGCAGGCCCTCTGGAACATCCAGCAGGCGGCCTACGAGAAGCGGCACGCGCGGAAGCTGGACCCCATCGAGTTCGAGAGCATCCTGCGTCTGAGCGAGGAGGTGATCTCGTACTCGTACACCAGCGTGATCAGCCCCTTCCCGTTCCACAACTGCTACTCCATCGAGGACGTGAAGTCCTTCATCGACATAGTGCGCATGATCAACCCCGCGGCCGTGGTGAGCGTGAAGGTCTCGCCGTCGGTGGACATCGAGTTCATCGCCGCGGGCCTGGCGCGCATCGCGCGGGACAACACCACGGAGGCCCTGCGCACCCGCTTCCCCGGCCGGCCGGTGGACCTGGACGACCTGCCCGACGACATGGCGGCCTACGCCGAGAAGCACGGCATGAAGATCGAGGTGTGGCTGGACGGGCCGCGCGGCGGCACCGGCGCCTCGCCCAACATCATCAAGGGCCAGATGGGCATGCACGTGGAGTACGCGGTGCCCCTGATCCACGACCGCCTGGTGCGCGACGGCCTGCGCAACCAGGTCACCTTCATGGTGGCCGGCGGCGTGCGCACCTACGAGGACGTGGTGAAGCTGGTGGCCCTGGGCGCCGACGGCGTGATCTGGGGCACGGCGCCCCTGGTCTCCATCGGCTGCGACCGCAACCGCAACTGCCACGACGGCTGCTCCCGCGGCATCGCCACCAGCAACCTCATCATGCAGAACCTGCGCAACGTGGAGATCAACTCGCGGCAGATGATCAACGCGTTCCTCATCATGCAGATGCAGCTCATCCGCGCCCTGGCCGGCCTGGGCTTCCGCGACGTGCGCGAGCTGCGCGGCCGCCACGACAGCGTGCAGTGGATCGGCCTGAAGGAGCGGGTGGACTACCGCCTGCGCCAGAAGGAGGAGCACGGCCGCCTGCGCCGCGAGGCCGACGAGGCGCTCAGGCACGTGCCCGGCCAGACCAACTGCGGCGTGGCGGCGGTCATCGGCACGCACCCGGTGCCCAGCCACGTGCTGGACGAGGCCCTGAACGCCATGCGCAACCGCGGCATGGACGGCGTGGGCGTGGGCAAGAGCCTTTGCTTCCCCGCGCGGCCGGACCACTACGCGTTCCGCGTGCTGGTCAAGGGCTGGCTGCAGCGCGAGGTGGAGGCCGAGCGCGGCGACGCCGACCGCGCCGCGGCCCGCGCCGAGACCGTCGCCCGGCGCGTGCGCCTGGCCGGCTGGCTGCGCACCCACGTGCTGGAGCCGCACTTCGAGATCGAGGGCGGCGCCGACGACGCCTCCCGCCGCGAGTCCTACAAGCGCGACGCCACCGGCGCCGAACGCGACTACCGCGAGTTCGGCGGCCCGGCCACCGACCCCGGCGACGTGTTCACGTACTTCGTGCGCGCCGCCGCCGCGCCCCTGGCCCGCTTCGTGACGGAGCACCTGCTGGCCGCGCCCCACTTCGCCTACATCCGCGAGTACTTCCCGCACGTGACCGCGGCGGACTGGCGCAGCCACGCGGACTTCGCCGCCAAGGCCGAGGACCTCTACGTGTTCCAGATCTCGCGCCGCCTGACGGAGGCCTTCTACCTCCTGCAGGACGCCGACGAGGGCGCCCCCACGGAGGACCTCGTCCGCCTCCTGGCCGCCGCGGTGGCCGATCCCGCCGCCGCCCCCGCCGGCCGCGTGCCCCGCGCCCGCCGCCTGGCCGCCGTCATGAGCTGCGGCCGCAACTTCGGCGTGTGGAAGACGGCCGGCCGCGAGATCCCCTGGGAGACCCCCGCCGCGCCCAACAACATCATCCACGTGCGCCTGGCAACCGGCTCGGTGGTGGAGCAGATGAACTCGCACCCCTTCGCCAAGCTGCACACGGCCCTCACGCACAACGGCGAGACCACCAACTACGAGGCGCTCAAGCAGCGCGTGGAGCAGTTCGGCCTGGCGCCGCAGGCCACCACGGACACGGAGGTGGCGTCGCTCAAGTTCCACCTGCTGGCCGAGGAGATCGAGTACCCGGACTGGGCCCTCTTCGAGGCCTTCAGCCCCACCACGGGCGACGACCTGGCCCTGATCCCCGCCGAGATGCGCCCCCAGCTGGAGGACGTGCAGCGGGTGGAGTTCACCAGCTCCCCCGACGGCCCCTACCAGTACCTCTGCCTGCGCCACCTGCCGGAGAAGCGCTGCACGGAGCGCATCGACCTGAAGGATCCGGCGGACCTGCGCCCCAACACCACGGGCATCTGGCGCGACACCAACGGCCCCGAGCCGCGCGCCTTCAGCGCCATCGCCAGCGAGGAGCAGGCGGTGCGCAAGGTGTTCGAGCTGCTGGACGAGGCCGGCCTGATCGAGGGCGGCGAGCCGGACCAGGTGCTGGTCACCGCCGGCATGATCAACCGTTTCCACTACGACGAGCAGGGCCGCTGCACGGGCTACGAGTTCATCGACCGCTACGGCGTGCCGGTGCCCGTGGCGGAGCCCGGCCGGCACCGTCCGGGCTCGGACCTGCCCGCGCCCGACGCCGCACGTGCCGCCGAGCTGGAGCGGACCATCGTGCAGGCGGCCGACCCCCTGGCCGCCCTGCGCGCCGCCCTGCCGGCCTTGGACTTCGGCGAGTTCCAGGCGGTGCTGCGCGGCCTGGCCGCGGCCGACCGTCCCGGCGCCGAGCGTCTGGCCCTGCTCACCCACCTGGTGGATCACCTGCGCTCCTGGGCGCCGGGCGACAAGGCCATCGGCTCGCTGGTGGGCCTGGCCCGCGCCGCGGTGGACGACCTGCTGTCCGCGCTGCCGAAGCAGGAGCCTGCGCTGTGGCGGGCCGCCGGCAGGACGGACGACGGCGGCGCGCCCGCCTCGCCCGCGCAGACCCTGGTGCTGGACGCCCGCGGCTTCGAGCCCGAGGGCACCGATCCTGACGTGTGCCTGGCATCGTTCCTCAACCGCGCCCACGAGGCCGGCTGGCGCCGCTTCGTGCTGCACCACGTGCTGGGCCAGCGCCTGATCAGCACCGCGGTCATGGGCCGCGGCGACACCGACGACGTGGTCATCGACATCCACGGCACGCCGGGCGAGTACCTGGGCGCCTTCATGCAGGGCGGCCTGATCCGCTGCCACGGCAACGCCCAGAACTTCACGGCCATGGGCATGCACCACGGCACCCTGGAGGTGTACGGCAACGCCGGCAAGGTGTGCGGCTACGCCAGCAAGGGCGGCCGGGTGATGATCCTGGGCGACGTGGTGGACCGCGCCTGGACCAACAGCGTGAACGACCCGCGCTGCCAGGACCTGTCCATCAACATCTTCGGCTCGGCCAGCAAGTACTGCGGCGAGTCGCTCATGGGCGGCGATTTCGTGTTCGGCGGCCTGCGCTGGGACGAGCGCGGCGCCCTGCGCAGCGAGGACCGCCCCTACCGCGGCACCAAGCTGCTGGGCGGCGCCTCGCGCGGCCGGCTGCTGTTCCTGGACCCCGAGCGGCGCCTGCATCCGGCCCAGCACACGGCGGCCAAGGAGCAGGCCATGGACCCGGCGGAGTGGCCGGAGTGGCGCGGGAAGCTGGAGGCGCTGCTGGAGTTCGGCGGCGTGCGGATCGACCGCTCCGGCGCGGACCCGGTCATCGAGGTGGACGGGAAGCCCGTGCCGCTGAACCCGGAGACCTGCCGTCTGCTGGTGCCGACGGGCGGGTTGAAGGGGTACGAGTCGCACTAGGGCGCCGACGTTCCCGCACACGACGAAGGCCGGAGGACCCCCGTCCCCCGGCCTTCGCCGTTCCCGTGCCTGTGCGTCGGATACCCTACTCCGGCTGCTCCACCCGGAACCGGTCGAACCGCGACCAGTCGCCGGCGCTGTCGCGGAACTCGCCGCGGATGAAGAGGTCCTCCACATCGGACAGCACCAGGCGGATCTGCTCCTCCGTGGCGGTGGCGTTGTTGAACTTCCAGCTCGTGGTCGGATCCAGGGCCACGCGGCGGGGGAAGAGGCCGTTGGCGCTGGGCGAGCCGCTGAAGCGCATGGCCAGGCGGTTGCCGGAGCCGTCGTAGAAGACCACGTCGTCCGTGGCGAAGTAGTCGCCCGAACCGCCCACCTGCATGTAGTAGGACAGCTCGCCGCCGTAGAACTGGGACCAGTCGCCGTGGAAGGCGAAGGGCGCGCGGTAGTACACGGTGCCGCCCTGGCCGCGGTCGTAGATGATGGCGTAGGAGCCGTCCACGGACGCGGCGTCGTTGCGCGTCTGCAGGTCGCGGAAGTCGGCGTAGCCGGTCCAGCCCTCCAGGCCGTTCTCGAAGTCCGTGGCGTAGGTGCCCACCTGCTGCACCACGCAGTTCCGCACCTCGTAGTCGGTTGCCACCTTCACGTTCACCAGGGTGTTGTCCTTGGCGTTGCGCACGGTGTAGCTCAGGGGCACGCCCGTGTCGATGCCGCCGCCCTGGGTCAGGAACTGGGCCACGGCGTCCACGTTGCCGCTGAAGGAGGCCAGGGCCAGGCTGGAGTCGCCGCCCAGGGCGAAGACCTTGACCTTCTTGTCGCTCAGGGTGTTCACGTCGCGGCCCTCCAGGTGGGCCGAGCCGCCGGCCAGGGCCGCGTCGTAGGAGGCCTGGATGGAGCCGCCGATGGCGCTGGCCGATTCCGTGGACTCGACCAGCAGGTAGAAGCGCCGGCCGTAGGTGACCGAGGAGATGTAGGTCAGCGGGTTGTCCGGCCCCACGTAGCGCTGCAGGGCGGCGGGCGTCACGCTGCTCTGGAAGAGGGCCTCGTAGGAGCCGGGCATGTCGAAGCTCATGGTGTAGTAGCGCTGGGTGAACTCCACCAGGTAGGAGCTGTAGGCGCTGTCGGTTTCCAGGTTGAGCTTGGCGGTCACGTCGGTGGTGAGCGAGTTGTAGTTCACGCCCATGCTCAGGGCCATCTGGCGCGTGGACTGCACCTCGGCGAAGCGGTAGGTGAACGCGGCCGGCAGCGTGCCGGAGTTGGCCGCGATGATGTCGTTCATGGCCTGGATCACGTTGCTGTAGCGCACCGTGTCCACGTGCGCGCTCACGTTCTGGGAGCCGTTGATCAGGTTGATGGTCACGGTGCCCGGCGCGCGGTCCAGCACCACCGGGTCCGGCGCGTCGCCCCCCAGGCTGCGGCCCTGGAGCAGGTTGCCCGGGAAGACCACCTCGGCGCTGGGATCGAAGGTGGCGTAGTTCAGCGGTGCGTCCACGATGCTGTAGCGCTCCACCGTGCAGAGGGTGATGGTGCCGTCGCCCAGCACCTCCTCGTCGCTGCTGATCAGCTCGATGTTCTGGCTGGGCTCCACCACCTCGTAGGTGCCGCCGTTGTCGATGACGGCGTCGAAGGTGTCCAGCTGGGGGCCCGAGGGGTCGCCGCCGCAGGCGGAGAGCACCACGGCGAGGGCGAGGACGGGCAGGATTCGCATCAGGTTGGCACGGGACATGGGAACGGCCTCCGGTCGGGTCTGAGGTTCAGGGCCCCTGGGTGGGGGCCCCCTTCAGAACCGGATGCGGAAACCGTCGGCGGGCGCGCAGATCTTTTTTCAGGGCGCCGCCGCGCGCTCGGCCTCCGCCCGCAGCGCCGCAAGTCCCTGCCGCAACGAGCGCTCCAGCATGCCGCGCAGAGGCGCCCGGAACAGCCAGGGCAGCCAGCCGCCGAAGGATTCGCGGGTGCGGACCAGCGTGGCGCCGTCGCGCGGCTCCAGCTCCCACACGTGCCGCGCCTTCACGCCGAAGGTGCGGCCCGACCATGCGATGCGCGCCGGCGCCGCCACGTCCTCCAGCCGCGAGCTGATGCGCATGCCGCCCGCCTCCCAGCGGAACGTGGCGCCGGGCCGCAGCGAGGGCGGCGCCTGCATGGAGGCCACCGCCTCGTTCCAGCGCGGCCACGCGGCCAGGTCGCTCAGGGTGGTCCAGACCACCTCCAGGGGGGCCTGGATGGTCTCCTCGGCGGCGGCCGCCGCCGGTGCTTGGGGATCGATATCGTAGGCCATGGCGACCTCCTAGTAGTCCAACCCCGATTTGCGCAGGTGCGTCTTGGGCTTGGCGTCCGGCGCCAGCACCCGCGAGCCCAGCACCTGGGCGAATACCACCTCGTGGTCGCCGGGCTGCGCCACCGAGTGGAGCTTGGCCTGGATCACGGACTGTGCGCCGTCCAGGGTCACGGTGCCGTCGTCCTCCAGGGTGTGGTCGATCTCGGCGAAGGGGTTCTTGGCGGGGTCGTAGCCGGACCAGAAGTGCTTGAGGTACGCGGTCTCGTGGTCCCCCACGATGTTGATGGAGAACGGCGCGCCGCTCTTGATCATGTCGTAGGCGGGCCGGCCGGGCTTCACGGCCAGGGCCAGCAGCAGGGGATCGAAGGACACCTGCTGGATGAAGGAGGCCAGATAGCCGTCGATTCCGTCGTCGTTCCGCGCGCATACGATGAACAGGCCGCTGGGGATGCGGCCCACGCCTTGGGTCTCGTCCTTGCTCAGGGGCATCGGGATCGCCTTTCGTGCTAGGATCCGAGGGATTCCATCCCCGCAACCTACCCGGAGTGCCGCGAGACCGCCATGACCAGCCACGACGACACCCCCGCCCCCATGCCCATCGACGGCGTCCTGGACCTGCACATGTTCCAACCGCGGGACCTCAAGACCCTGGTGCCCGACTACCTGGAGGAGTGCGCCGCCCGCGGCCTGCGCGACGTGCGGATCATCCACGGCAAGGGCATCGGCGTGCAGCGGGAGATGGTGCGGGGGATCCTGGAGCGGCATCCGCTGGTGGAGAGCTTCGGGCCGCCGCACGATGCGTCGGGATGGGGGGCGACGGTGGTGCGGCTGAGGATTTGAGGTATTGTCTCGGAACGGCTGGCCGGCCAGCCGTTCGTGGTCTTTCGGTCAAAAACCACACTCCCGCCCCTTGGTGATATATCTCATATCTAGCATCGGCCGCCCCAAGCCGCGCCGAACGCCCGATTTCTATTGTACGGACCCCGAACAAAGTGTAGACTTCCACCATCCACCCCGCCGCCCACGTGGGTCCACACCACCGTCAGGGGACCAGAATGACCACCGCCCGAGTGCGCGCGTTCACCGCCGCCATCGTCCTGCTGGCCGCGTTCGCGGCCGCCGCCACCGCCCAGGTCGGCCCCCTGATCTGGGCCGAGGAGTTCAACGACCTCGACAACTGGCTCATCGTCACCGGCAACGGCTATTGGGGCTGGGGCAACGGCGAGCTGGAGTACTACAGCGCCGACAACGTGAGCATCGCCCCCATCCCCGGCGAGCCCGGCAACAACGGCCTGCGCATCACGGCGCGGCAGGAGAGCGGCCCCGGCATCGTGGACCAGTGGGGCAACCCGCTGCAGTACACGTCGGGGAAGGTGGAGACCAAGTCGTTCGTGAACGTGCGCTACGGCATGATCGAGGCCCGCGTGCGCGTGCCGAGCCTGGACCTGGGCGGCTGGCCCGCGTTCTGGATGCTGGGCACCGCCAACTACGGCTGGCCGCGCAACGGCGAGATCGACCTCATGGAGATGGGCGGCCACCAGACCGACCGCGACCTGCACGACACCCACAACGGCGGCAACGGCCTGGACAACACCACCGTGGATCAGTCGGTGAGCGCCAACGCCCTGTTCTACACCGACGACGCCGTGAACCCCGGCAACCCGTCGGGCGCCGCGAGCCTCTCCTACGATCCCACGGACGTCTACGCCCGTCCCTACTACAGCTACGACCCGGACCTCACGGACCGCTTCCTCATCTACCGCGTGTACTGGGACGAGAACAGCCTGCGCTGGACCGTGGAGGACCAGGGCGTGGAGCACGACCTCTTCGCCGAGCCCTTCACCATCGACGAGGAGTCGGCCGAGTTCCGCTCGCCGTTCTACCTCATCGCCAACCTGGCCATCGGCGGCGCCTACACCGACGCCTACAACCTGGGCGATCCCGGCAGCGGCCTCCCGGTGACCATGGGCTTCCCCGCCGAGATGTGGATCGACTCCATCCGCGTCTACGAGTGGAACGGCATGGGCGAGGTGCACGTGGGCCCGCCCACGCAGAAGCACGGCACCTTCGGCGTGTTCACGGACGAGAGCGTGGTGGACGACGAGCTCGTGCCGCAGGTGAGCTCCGAGATCTACGTGTGGGAGGGCACGCTGGTGGACGGCACCATCGCTCCCTACGAAGGCGATGCGGCCCTGAGCTGGCGCTCGGTGGGCGCGGGCTGGTTCGGCGCGGGCGTCATGTCCATCCAGCCGCTCAACCTGTTCGACTTCCCCGACGGCCACCTGGAGTTCATGATCAAGATCCCCGCCAACGTGACCTTCCAGATCGGCATCATCGACGCCTGGGGCAACCAGAACTACGTGACCTTCCCCGCCGGCCAGACCACCTACGAGCTGGTGCGCAACGGCGACTGGGGCCGCGCGCGCATCCCCGTGCAGGACATCCGCGGCCTGGCCATGGACCTGCGCATGCTCAGCTACCCGTTCGTGGTGCTGGAGACCCAGGGCGCCGTGTGCGAGTTCGCCATCGACGACATCACGTGGACCGGCGGCAACGTGGCCTCGGCCGTGCGGCTGCCGTCGCCTGCCGCCGGCGGGGCGCTGCGCCCCAACGCCCCCAACCCGTTCAACGCCCGCACGGAGATCCGCTTCGAGCTGCCGGACGGCGGCGCCTACGAGCTCGCCGTGTACGACGTGAGCGGCCGCCGCGTGGCCACGTTCTCCGGGGTGGGCGCGGCCGGCGCCAACAGCGTGATGTGGGACGGCCGCGACGACGCCGGCGTGGAGCTGGCCTCCGGGCTCTACCAGGCGCGTCTGACCACGGCGGGCGGCACGTCGTCGCGCCCGATGCTTCTGGTCAAGTAGTCGCCAACGCCGCGGCATCACGGCACCGGTGACGAAGAGGGCCGCCTCCCCACGGGGAAGCGGCCCTCGTTTCTTGCGTCGCGGTCAGGTCTAGCGGAACAGGGTCTTCACCGCGCCGAAGGTCAGCATCTCGTTCCCCACCGTCCCCTGATCCAACACCACGTTGTCCACATGAACCTTGCAGTTGGTGCCGGAGGCGGCGCCGGTCACGGCCTCCACCTGGATGGTCAGGAAGTCGGTGCCGGCCGGAGCGGAGAAGCTGCCGGAGAAGGTGGTCCAGGTGTTCCACGGCCACAGCGGGCCCAGCAGGCCGGAGCCGCCGATGACGCCGCCGCCCGCCTGCTCGGCGAAGATGTTCACGAAGAGCACGCCGCCCACGTCGGCCTGGTCCAGCTTGAGGTCGATGGAGTACACGCACGCGCCGGGCACGCCGCTGCCGGCCTCGGTGGACTGCTTGAGCAGGAGGGCCAGAGCCTCGGCCTCGTTGCTCAGGTAGGCGTTGTTGGTGCCGGGCAGGCTGGGGCCGTTGTCGCCGCTCAGCACGGAGCCCATGGAGCTGGGCGACTCGCCCAGGACGACCCAGCCGGTGAAGTCGCCGGTCTCGAAGTCGCCGTTGACCAGCAGGTTGTCGGCGGTGGCGGCGCCGGCGATGGCCAGGCACAGCACGGAGCAGAGAAGGAAGCGGTGGCCAGACTTCATGTCCGATCTCCTTGGAGGGAGCCAATCGTGGCCGGGGCGGAGGCGGCGGAAGCGGGGAGCGGGCCACCGTCCGGGCGGGAACCCGCTGAGCATACACTATGTTCGGCTGCCGAACAATCTCGTTTCGCATGGTGACTCATATTTGAGGAAAAGTCCTGAAACGGCTGGCTGGCCGGCAGTTCCAGGCCTCTCAGACAAAAAAGTCCATCGGATCAGGGCCCGATGGCGTCATTGCGCCACAGGTGCAGGTACGCGTACTCCGGCGGCGAGCCCACGTTCTCCCAGGCGATGCTCACCACGTCCAGGTCGCCGTCGCCGTCCAGGTCCGCGGTGTGGCAGCCCAGGTGATGCTCGTGGCCCGTGTCGGTCACGTGCATGGTGAAGTTGCCGGCTCCGTCGTTCTCGAAGATCAGCAGCCGGTCGTCGCCGAAGATCTCGCCGGCGATCACATCCACGTCGCCATCGCCGTCCAGATCGCGGGCGCTCATGCTGTTGAGCGACTCGGTCATGGCCACGTCGTGCCGCGTCCACGCGCCGGTGAACGGGTCGGCCGGGGCCTGGAACCAGTGCAGGTACGATTCGCCGAAGCCCGGCGTGTCCGGGTACTCCTCCGTGGACACGACCACGTCCGGGCGTCCGTCGCCGTTCACATCGGCCACGGCCATGCGGTCGGCGTGCTCGTGCAGGGTCTGGCCGATGAGCGCGCCGCTCCAGCCGCCGCCGCCGCCGGGGTTCTCGTAGACCAGCATGCCGGTGCCGGGGTCGGTGGTCACGTCGGAGCAGACCAGATCGTCGTCGCCGTCGCCGTCCAGGTCGCCGCAGGCCAGGCCGTTGCCCAGGTTGAGGGGCTCCAGGTGGAGATCGGTCCAGGGGTCGGCGGCCGGGTCCGCGGGGATGACCAGGGCGTGGGTGCCGTCGCCGGCGGCGAGCAGGATCTCCGGGCGGCCGCCGGGCACGATCTGCGCCAGGCCGTAGCCCTGGGTGCCGGGATTGAAGTCGGGGGCAGGCATGGCGTCGCTGATCTCGGCGGCCACGCTCCAGCTCGTGGCCGCGGCGTCGTCGGCCTCGTACCAGAGCACGCGGGGCAGGTCCAGCACGATGAGGTCGCCGCGGTCGTCGCCGTCCACGTCCACGATCAGGGTGGCATCCAGGCCGGCGCCCAGGTCCGCGCGCGGCCAGGGGGCGCTCATGTCGCCGCCGGGGTTGAGGTACACATAGCGGCCGGCGGCCACGTCCAGGTCGCCGTCGCCGTCCAGGTCGCCCGACGCCAGGCCGAAGCAGCGGGCGGCGCGGGAGTCGTCCAGCTGCAGATACGTCCACTGGTCCAGAGGCAGCGGCGCCCCGCCGTCGGCGAGGAGCACCAGGTCCGTGAGGTCGGCGGGATCGTCCACGGTGAGCAGGGTGTCGATGAGCGCCGCGCCGCCGGCGTCCTCCACGCGCACGGGCACCGTCAGGCTCTTGGCCGCGTCGACGGGCAGCAGCGCCAGGTCCAGCTCGCGCCAGCCGTCCAGGGCGGTGAAGCGCGCGTCCACGGTGCCGCCGTCCGCCATGGTCACCCGCGCCAGGTACACGCCGCCCGGCTTGGGCGTGCGCGACGGCGGCAGCTCGCGGCCGCGCAGGTCGAACACGCGCAGCTCCGCGGCGGCCGCGGCCTTGTCGGCGGGCAGGCGCAGCTCCGCACGCGCGGCGCCGCTCACGGGGTTGGGCACGACGCGCAACGACGCCGTCGCACGCGGCGGCCCCGCGGCCACCGCCGTGACATGCGGCCCGAAGCGGCCCTCCCCGTCGGTGACCAGTGTTTCCGGCGCCGCGAAGCCGAAGAGGACGCCCGCCCCGGCCACGGGCGCGCCGCCGGCGGACTCCAGCACCACGCCCGAGACCTGGGCGTGGGGGATCTGGGCCGTGGCGGCGACCGTTGCCGTGGCCAGCAGCACGGGCAAGATGAATCGCATCAAGGATCGACGAATCCGGTCTTCCATGTCAGTCTCCCTCCGTCCGACCAACCTAGGCCGGTCGGAACGGATCGGCCACGCGCCGTACCGGCCGCCGGCGGCGGATGTCCAACGAAGGCCTTCGTGATCCATGCTGTTCAATTCGCTCGTCTTCCCCGTGTTCTTCGTGCTGGTCTTCGCGTCCTACTGGCTGCTGCCGCCGGCGCGGATCCGTGCGCGCAACGTCCTGCTCATCGCCGCCAGCTACGTGTTCTACGGTTGGTGGGACTGGCGCTTCCTCTTCCTGATCATCGGCAGCAGCGCCGTGGACTACGTGGTGGGCGGCCGGCTGGGCGATGCGGAGGATCCCGCACGTCGGCGGATGCTGCTGAGCGTGAGCCTCGCGGTGAACCTCGGCAGCCTGGGATTCTTCAAGTACTTCAACTTCTTCCTGGATTCCGCCGTGGACCTCCTTCACGCGGTGGGGCTGCAGGCCCACGCTCCCACCCTGTCCATCATCCTGCCGGTGGGCATCAGCTTCTACACGTTCCAGACCCTGAGCTACACGGTGGACATCTACCGCCGTCGGCTGGAACCGGTCCGGGACCCGTGGGCGTTCTTCGCCTTCGTGAGCTTCTTCCCCCAGCTGGTGGCCGGCCCCATCGAGCGCGCCAGCGCCTTCCTGCCCCAGTTCCTGAGCGAACGCCGTTTCGACGAGGCCGCCGCCCGCGACGGCCTGCGGCAGATCCTCTGGGGCTTCTTCAAGAAGGTGGTGGTGGCCGACGGCCTCGCCCCGTACGTGCAGCGGACGTTCGACGGCGGCGCCGTGGACAGCCCCACGGCCTGGGCCGGCACCCTCTGCTTCGCGCTGCAGATCTACGGCGACTTCTCCGGCTACACCGACATCGCGCTGGGGCTGGCGCGCCTGCTCGGCTTCCGCCTCATGCGCAACTTCGCCTACCCCTACTTCTCCCGCGACATCGGCGAGTTCTGGCGGCGCTGGCACATCTCGCTGTCCAGCTGGTTCCGCGACTACGTGTACATCCCGCTGGGCGGCGGCCGCCTGGGCCGAACGCGGCGCATCGTCAACGTGCTGATCACCTTCACCGTGAGCGGACTGTGGCACGGCGCCAACTGGACCTTCGTGACGTGGGGCTTCCTGAACGGCGCCTACTACGTGCCGCAGATCCTGCTGGGGACGGGCGATCACGACACCGAAACCGTGGCCGTCGGCCGCGTGCTGCCCTCGACGCGGGAGGCGGCGGCCCTGCTGGGCACGCTGGTGCTGGTGCTGGCGGCCTGGGTCTTCTTCCGCGCGGCGAGCCTGACGCACGCCTTCCAGATGCTGGGGACCATGGTGGGCGGACCCTGGACGTGGTCGTCGTTGGACGCGTTCCGCCCCGCGGCTGGCCTCGTGGCCGCGGTGCTGCTGTGGGAATGGCCGCGGCGCCATGATCAGCACGGCCTGGCCATCGCCCACTGGCCGCGCCCGCTGCGCTGGCTCACCTATCTCGGCGTCCTGACGGCGCTGCTCCTGTTCGGTCGCTTCGGGTCGCAGGAATTCATCTACTTCCAGTTCTAGGCGGCGGCATGCGACGGTGGCTCAGGGACCTCACGCTCTTCGGAATCCTCGCCCTGGCGGCGGCGGAGGTGCTGCTGCGCACGGCGGTGCCCGCCTGCATGACGCCCGAAACCGCCCAGGACACGGAGTTCCGGGTGCTCTTGTTCGACACCACCGCCGCGCGGACCGGGGTGTACACCAACGGCAGGCTGGCGCGCGATCGGGTGCGCTGGCGCATCAACGACCTGGGCTGGAACAGCCCCATCGACGACGCGGGGCCCGCACAACCCGGCCGCGCGCGAGTGGCCGTGCTGGGCGACTCCTACGTGGAGGGCCTCTACGTGGACGTGGACCGGGGCCTGGCGCCGCGGACCGACGCCGCCCTGGGCGATCGCGCCCAGGTGATGGGCCTGGGGAAGTCGGGGCTGAATCTGGCCCAATGCGTGAACGTCGCCGCGTACGCCCGCGCTCGGCTGGCTCCCGATGTGACGGTGGTGCTGCTCACCAGCGGCGGTCTCCGCCGCAGCCTGGAACCGATCGTGTCGCGGCCCTTCAACCGCCAGTACACGCCTCAGTCAGACACGTTCGCCGTCCGCCAGCCGCGCGTGTACGGCGCCGCCGGACAGCGGACGCTGCGGAAGGTGCTGCGCCTCAGCGCCCTGGCCCGCTACCTGCGGCTCAACGTGGGCCTGCGGCTGGGGCCGGGCGCGATCGTCCAGGCGACCCGTGAGGATGCCGTTGCGGACGAGCAGGAGCAACGGCTCCTGCGGCGGCTCGCCCTTCGCATCGTGACCGACCTCCGCACGGCCGTGGGGGACGGCGAGCTCCTGGTGGTCTGCGACGCCGATCGACGAGCCCTGGACGGCGCCTCCGCGCCTCCTCCTCCGCTTCCTGAAGGGGCCATCGTCCGGGAAGCGTGCAGAGACGCGGGCGTCCGCTACCTGGACCTGAGCGACGCGTTCTGGAAGGCGTCCGAGCAAGGGCAGGCTCCCTTCCAGTCCAAGGACAACTACCATTGGAACGACCGGGGTTTGGCGGTCGCGTCCTCGGCCCTGGCGTCCGCCGTGGCCGCGCTGCTGAACGAGTCAGATCACCGCGCATCCCCCGCCGCCGGGGCCGCTCGATAGGACATCGACGCCGCGGGGGATCCGTGCCATTCTCCCCATGCGATGATCCGCTGCAGCGGCGGCTTCGGACTCGACGAAATCCGACTTCCATGGAGACCCCCATGCCCCACCTCTACGCCGTCCTCCTCGGCGGCGAAGCCCCCGGCAGCAA
>ERZ795053.378-NODE-378-length-56437-cov-10.471356_pt1 | contig 56437 bp, 51 predicted proteins | sample MGYA00375137_ERZ795053 | MGnify/ENA primary metagenome ERZ795053 (study PRJEB30182, sample SAMN05720284) | activated sludge metagenome | isolation source: Anaerobic digester | place: Hong Kong | collected 2014-12-17 ...
ATTTTAAATGTAAGGAGACTTGTGTTGCGGGTTTACTAGTTCGCGGTATTTGTAAACTATGTTTTTGAAATCTTCCCACGTGTCGAATTTTAGTTGTGGATTACGAAGCAATGCCGCAGGGTGGTAAACCGGCATGGCCAGTCGGTTTTGTACGGTAATCCATGTGCCTCGCTCGCGAGTAATTTTATGTTCGGGGCCTGCCATGTATTTTAAGGCTGTAGCGCCAAGTAAAATCAGGATTTTGGGATTGATTAGTTCAATTTGTTTCAACAGGTAAGGCATACAGGTTTTGGCTTCCTGTATTGTCGGAACTCTGTTTTGCGGAGGCCGGCATCTTACAATATTACTAATGAAAACGTGTTCCTCTCTGGTAAAACCACATGCTGCAAGAATTTTGTCCAGTAATTGTCCCGATTTTCCTATGAATGGTCGGCCTTGCATATCCTCTTCGTAACCGGGAGCTTCACCAATTATAAGAATATCGGCGTTCGGATTACCTTCGCCAAATATTACATGATGGCGAGTTTGTGAAAGTTGGCATTTGGTACAATTTAAAATGATTTCTTTTAAATTGTTCATGGTTTGGTAGGTTTAATAAATTCACGATAAATATATAAAAACCCGACAGGGTTTGCTAGTGTTCTGTCGGGTTTTTGTGTTTTTACTTTACAATGGCTTCCGTTAATTTTTCGAAGGCTTCGATAACAGCCTTGTTGTTTTGGTTGTAAATGCTCAACCCTTTTTCGGCGGCATCTCCAACTTCGGCTACCAACGGAATTTGTCCTAGTAGTTTGCAGTTAAGTTCCTTTGCCAAAACTTCGCCACCACCCTGCCCGAAAATGTAGTATTTTTCGTCGGGATGTGGGGCGGGAGTAAACCATGCCATATTTTCTATTACTCCCAAAATGGGAACGTTAATATCGGGGTTGTTGAAAAGCGATGCGGCTTTTCGGGCATCGTTAAGGGCAATTTCCTGCGGTGTTGTTACAATTACAGAACCTGTAAGGTTAAGTTTTTGTACGGTGGTTAGTTGAATATCGCTGGTTCCCGGAGGAAAATCGATAATCATATAGTCGATATCGTTCCAAAGGGTATCCTCGAAAAGTTGCGTTATGGCATTAGCAGCCATTGGGCCACGCCAAATTAAACCTTGGCTTTTCTTTATAAAGAAGCCAATGGACATAATTTTTACGCCGTACTTTTCGATAGGAAACATTACTTCCTTATCGCCTATGTGCGTAACGTCGGGTTTTGCATCTTCAATCCCAAACATTCTTGGAATTGAAGGACCAAAAATATCAGCGTCAACTAGGGCTGTTTTGTAGCCGTTGCGCGCAAGACTTATTGCTAAGTTTGCCGATACTGTTGATTTTCCAACGCCACCTTTACCGGAGGCAACGGCAATAATGTTTTTTACTCCTTCTAACTTAACTTTTTCAAAAGCGCTCATGTTTCTATTTTTTTAACATCTTAATGGCAATTTGTTCGGCAGCCTTAATTAACGGGTAGGCTGCAGGCGATGCGGTTAAGCACGGGTGGGTTCCAATTTGCATGGTAAGGAACGAGTTTACCGACATGCGGTTTTGAATGGCCAACCCGATTACGTTGTTGAGTTCACCGGCTTCCAAGCCGCCAATAACTTCGCCGCCGACAATAACGCCCGAGTTTGCTGCTGCAATAAGCTTAACAATTTGCTTATGGCTGTAGGGCAAATTTCCCGGATGTCTGTCAACTCCTTCGAAAATTCCGGTAATTGTTTGAAGACCTTCCTGCTGAGCGCGTTGTTCGGTAACGCCGGCAGTACCAAATCCGGTATCGCCAATGGCTGTAGAGTAAATGGCAATTGTTCCGCTGAATGTTTTTACTACGTTGAGGTTAAACAAGTTCATACCGGCAATTCTCGATTCTGCACAAGCAGTAGAGGCAAGCATGGTAGGAACTCTCCGACGTGTAACAAAATCGCGTTTTTGGGCACAGTCGCCTACTGCAAAAACATCGGCAGTATGGGTTCTCATGTACTCGTCAACGGCAATAAAGTTATCTTCATCAATAGCAATGCCTGCTTTTTGTGCCAAAGCGGTGTTAGGCTTATAACCCATCGATAAAACAACAGCATCCATTTCCAGTTTCCGTCCATCTTCCAATTCAATGGCTTCAACTTTACCGTTTCCAAGAACTTTGCTAATTCCGATGCCGGAAATGACCTTTACACCTCTTGCTGTTATATTCTCTTCAATTTTTGATGATAGTTCGATGTCGAAGGCAAGATTTAGGATGTGAGGAAGTTTTTCTACCAATGTAACGTTAAAGCCTTTCTTCGATAATTCGTCGGAAAACTCAACGCCAATAAAACCGGCACCAATAACGGCTACATTCTTAGCAGTGCCTAATTTTTTATTCATTTCGTCGAGGTAATTCCTATCCTTTGGAATTACAAAAACATTTTCCAAATCGGCACCGGCTAACCATTTTGGTTTTACAGGGTTAGAACCTGTAGCAATTACCAATTTTTCGTACTTAATTTTTTCGCCGCTGGCAAAGCTAACAACCTTTTCCTTTGTGTCGATGTCGGTAGCTTCGTCAACAAACGAATCGATGCCGTTCTTCTGCATCATGGCATCAACAGGCATAATGTTTTTTTCGCTGCTTTCGAGTGTTCCAAAAATGTAAGGAATCCCGCAGGGAATCATAACATCTTTTTGCTTTTTTACAAGGGTGAATTTTTTATCGGGCCAATGCGATTTACCGGTTGTGGCAGTTACCATACCAGCTGCACTTCCGCCAATAATTAGTACATCAGTTGTTTTCATGCTTTCTTTATTTTAAAGGTTTGTGGTAATTATTTTTACTTCTCAACATCGAAAAATCGATATTGTTTACAATACCTTGTGTAACTTCTTATAATTCTTTGAGTTTTCCTTCCTTATAGTTGTCGAAGGCTTCTTTTAGTGTCATGTTGTGGGCATCAACAAATATTTTCATATTGTGATGCTTTAGCGCATTGGCTGCTGTTTCGCCGGGGCCATTTCCGGTTATAAGTACGTCGGGCTTAATGTCGTACATTTTTTGTGCAGTTGCCGTACCGGCACCGTGGGCTTCATTTTTTACAGCGCTATTATCTATAACTTCCAACTGCTGATTTTCGTCGTTGTAAACCACAATGAATTCTGTTCTTCCGAAACGAGGGTCGATTTGCGAATCCCAAGTTTTTCCTACTGATGTGAATGCAATCTTCATTTGTTTGATTTTTGTTGTTTTATAATGATTGGCTAGTTTTTGCTTATGTCGTGCTTAATTTTCTCCCAGGTTTCCTTGATGATGTTTTTTGCTTGTGATTCCACTTCCACAATGGTTTTAGCGTTGGTCATGGCATCTACAAATTGTGTTTCGTAAGGAATATTGGCTAAGTGGGTAATTTTTTCGGCATTGAGAAACTGTATAATCTCCTTGGTTTTTTCGGGATTAATGTCGTGTTTATTGATTATGCACCCCGCTTTCAACCTAAAGCGTTTAACAACGCTGTATATTCGTTCCAAATCGTGTAATCCCGAAACAGTTGGTTCCGTAACCAGTACCACATAGTTGGCTCCGGACAACGACGACACAACAGGACATCCAATTCCCGGAGAACCGTCAACTATAATAAACTCCTTATTTTGCTCCTTTGCCAGTTGTTGCGAATTGCTTTTAACTTTAGCCACCAACTTCCCCGAATTTTCGGCACCAATGTCGAGTTTGGCGTGGACCATGGTACTCCCGACTTTTGTTGTGGAGATAAATACCTGTCCGGATTTTCGCTCGTGTAGCGTTATAGCCTTTTGAGGACAAACCTTTTGGCAGTAGCCACAGCCTTCACATGCCAACGGGTCTATTTTATACTGATTATTTACAAGCGGAATGGCGTTGAACCTACAGGTATTGGCGCAAATTCCGCACTGTATGCAAGTATCCTGATTTATTTCGGCCAGCACTCCACTATAAAATTCTGTTTTGCTTGCAAAATCGGGTTGAAGCAAAAGGTGCATATTCGCAGCATCCACATCACAGTCGGAAACAATAGCGCTGTTCCCTGCCAATACGGCAAGTGCCGCAGTGATGGATGTTTTTCCCGTGCCTCCTTTTCCCGATACTACTACAATTTCTTTCATTTTCTGGTTTTCTTATTTACAGTGAGGCAATGCTTTTTTCAACAGTTAGCGTATTTTGTATGAAGTTGACGACTTGCGTTAATGCTTCGGCCATCGCGTTAACTTCCCTATAAACTAACTTGCCTTGTGAGTATAGTTCGGCAATTTTTCTGTCAAAAGGAATTTTAGCCAGAATGTCAATTTGTTCTTCTGCACAGTACCTTTCGACTTCATGGTTTCCTAGACCGGATTTGTTAATTACCACACCGAATTTCTTTTCGGTTTTTCGCATGGTTTCAACGGCTAGTTTTAAATCATGAAGGCCAAAGGGCGTTGGTTCCGTAACCAGAATTACAAAATGAGCGTTTTGTGTGGCAGCAACAACGGGGCACGATGTTCCCGGAGGACAATCGAATAGTTGAAATGGTGTGTCGGAGTGTGTTGCTTCTACAAGGTTATGAGTCTTGTGAATTAGGGGAACGGCTTGCTCTTCGCCAATTTCCAACCTACTTTCGATAAACGTTAAATTACCGTTTTTGTACTCGGTGGTAATTCCCATTTTATGCGGTTCCATTGGAAGTGCGTTAGCAGGGCAAAGTTCGGAGCAGGCATAGCAACTATGGCATAGTTCCTTGAAAACGGCTATAAACGTTCCCATTTGAACTACAGCGTGAAACTTGCAGTTTTTGGTACACTCTCCGCATAGAGTACATTTGTTTTCGTCCCAACGCGGAATCATTTTAAACTGTTCGATTGTTCCTGTTTCTTTTGCTTTTATAAACAGGGAATCGTTCGGTTCTTCAACATCAAGGTCAACAAGAAGTGTTTGTTCCTTTTCGCTTAGAAATGAGGCAAGATTGGTGGACAACAGCGTTTTTCCCGTTCCTCCTTTTCCGCTGGCAATTGCAATTTTCAACTTGGAGTTGCTAGTCATACTTCAATCTGGTTTCTTCGTCGGTTGTAGTATTTTTTATGGCTTCTTGTAGAACAGGAGTTTCCCACGTTTTAAGGTTTTTGTGCGTGGTAAAGTATTTTTGTGGAATTGGGTGTGTTCCAACTATAACTTGTAAGTCGTACTTTTCGGGAATAAACTTGGTAAAGTAGTCTAAATACGGGCAAGGAGGATAGCCAACCAACAATCCTGTTGCGAGATGAACATGGGTTACCCCGTTCTTTTTCATTTCTGCAGGAGCGTACTCAATGTTTCCGCCCGGGCATCCGCCACAAGTGGTGTAACCGGCTAGTTCCACATCTTTTCCTTTGTATATTTCGAAAGCGCCTTCGCGTTTTTGTAACGATTGAAGGCATTTCCCTCCTGCGCAGGTTCTATATCTATCGCATATTATGATACCAACTTTTATCTTTTCCATTTTTGTTGAATTAATTTGGATTATAAACTATAAAGCTGCCTTTGGCGACGTTTAGCAGGTTTGCAATAACATCGCATTTAACCATGAGTAAAAAGAATATTCGGGAATCATCCTCGTTTATTAAACCTTCCAGATTGCCTTGTCCTTTAGCAATAATTAGTTCGGCCGATTTGTAGGTATTTATAAACTCGGGGCTGCATTTGGACAGTACGGTTGAAGGAGCATCGAATCCGTTATCTATAACTTTTGCAACGGAGTACATATCCGTATCCTTTGCATCGGTTAATGTGGCATCGTTTAGTACGGCTCCTCCACGCACAACGTAAGTTACGTTGGGATGATTTATTGTTTCGATAAAGAGTTTGTCGAAAACAATTTCGCCGGCATTATCGCCAATGTACAGTATCGATTTTGCTTCTTTTATTCTGTTTTGTAGTTGTTTGCTGTGGTCAATGGCAAACTTGGCAAGCATAACACGGGTTATGGAGTTATTTACATCGAAATTGTTACTTGCCCCGTAGTCCATTATGTTTCCTGCAATTGACAGTTTAAGTGCTACCTCGAAAGGATTTTTTGCAGCAAAAACTCTGGGTTTCCAGTCGTTGTAAAGTTCCTGAGCCATTGAATTGCTCTTTGCTTTTTCGTCGGCAAACAGGTTGTTAATGTTTAGTGTAAGGCTTAATTTTCTGTTCAGTTCCCTTTGAATTTCCGAACCTAAGGCATGTTTGTCTTTTTCGAGTGTGCTATGGAAGAACTTAATAAAATCATCCCTTTGGCTGTCCGATAAGTTAAACTTATCGAACAACCTTAGGTATGTTCTCAGAAAGCAATCCTTACACTGAGTGTTTAAAAAAGTATCGAATTTGCTTATGCTATTCATGATGACATTCATGGTTGCTGTCATCACCATGGTCGCAGTAGTTGGCGCTTAAGTTTAGTTTGCCGGCAATAAAATCTGTAACCAAGTCGTTGGGGCTCATAATTGGAGCGCCAACAAAAGCATTTACACCATAGCCGTTAAAAAGATTTACAGCTTGTGGCCCCATTCCCCCAGCAATAACATCGGTTGCCCCGTTTTCGGCAACCCATTTAGGAAATGTTCCCGGTTGGTGTTCGGGAGGGTCCATAGTGGTTGTTTTTACAATAGTGTTGTTTTCTACGTCAACGTAAGCAAATGCTTGACAATGTCCAAAATGTGGACTTAGCAATCCGTTTTCCAAAGGGATAGCAATTCTCTTCTTCATAGTTAAAAAATTAAAACAGAGTTAGTTGTGTTATTTTGATGTTAAATTTTACATTCCTCCACGAAAACGGTTTTGTCTTCCAAGCCCACGTCCCATTCCGCGGCCCATACCACGACCACGGCCAAAGCCGCGTCCGGCACCCATTCCTCTGCCTCTTCCCCATAAAGGTTCCGGTGGCATTTCGTTGTTTTCGGTTGTGTCTTCGTTGTTAGCGTTTTTAATGTTTGCGCCATAATTGGTACAGCGTCCCATTCTGCGTCCTGTCATAGGTCCTTGACCCATTGGTCCTGTTTGATTATAACCTGGCATAATAACCTCCTATTTATTTAGTTGTCTGTTGAATTATATTTAAGTCGTTTTCCTTTTCCTTCGCCTCCGCCGGAGTGGCGTTTTTTACCAAGACCTTTGCCGAGTTGCTCCAGTTTTTCCTCTTCGGAGAGGTTACTGCAATTTCCCAGTTTTCTTCCGGTTCCTTTTCCTTTTCCTTCTGGGCCAGTTCCATTCATTTTAGGCATGTCTTAAAATTTTATTGGTTAAAGTTTTCTCATTCTTGCTTATTCCTCTTTGGAGTATGTTTTGTTAAGCATTTCAATTATGGTTTGTACTGTTTTGCTATCATCCTTTAGTATAATCATTTGAATTTTTAGGCTATCCAACATGGGCTTTACCTTTAATCCGAATTCACCCGAAATTATTTTTGCTACATTTTTAGATGAAAGTAGCTTAACAGCCAATGCCCCTGCCTGTTCTTCAACGTTATGGTAAGGATTTGGGATAATCTCTATTGTTCCGTTGTCCGAATCGTACGTTACAAAAAACTGGCAGTGTCCAAAGCGTTGGTCTAACTTCGACTCTAGTGAGTTTCCCTGCGATGTTATGGCAATTTTCATGTTTTTCTGTTTTTATGGATTTTGCCTTACCAACGGGGTGTTGCACGAAGGGCATCGTTCGTTACGACAGGGTACGCCTCGCATGTGTTTTTTTGTGTAACCGCATTTGGGGCAAACACACATATCGTCGTTAATGTTTTCCTGCGAAGTTGTAGTGTCCTCAAAATGCTGTTCAATTTCGGAACTGCCGCATAGCGGACAAGCACTTACGGATGTGTTAATTTCGGGGTTGTTAAAATGGCAACCGCAACTTTTACAATAAAACCAGTTACTGTCGAAGTAAACCTTTCCGCCTTCAATTTCAATTTTTCTGCCTTCTACAAAGGCTTTGGCTATCTTCATTCTGGCCGAAGCGTAAATTCTTGTGTATGTAGGGCGCGATACGTTCATCATTATCGATGCTTGATGATGGTTGTACATATCGTAGTCGCACATTTTTAGCGCTTCGTACTCTTCGTAATTCAAAATTACAGGGTCCAACTTTTCGCTTTCCGATATAACTCCGTAAGGCTTAAAACCCTTTACTTTTGGAGGGTTGTTTACTTTCCGTGGAATTTTTAATCTTGGCATAAAACGAGCAAATGTTCGATACAAATATAATGAACTATGGTTCATAAATCAAGTTTTTAAGTGAAAAATTTTGTTAAGAAGGAATATCTTTTTCATAATAGTTAATATCTATTGACAATAGTTTAATTGTCAGTTGGTTTGTGTTTACCCGATATTTGACATGAACGGTATTTTCGGGTAACTTTGACTTATTATTTTTCGAAGTTCTGAGAAATGGTTTAAGTAAGAGTTCTAATTCAAACTTCAAATGAAAAAGGAACTGATTAAATGTGCTGTTGGTATAGTATTTTTAGCATTGTTAGGTTCTTGCCACTCTAAATACTTATCGTCGAACTTAACGGTAAGTAGGGATATTGCTTGGAATACCGATAGTACGGAGTTTGCTTTCCTTACTGCTGTTCGTTTATATCGTAAGCCTGAAGGCATTTCTCGTTTTCCCGACGGTGGACAATCGGTTGGAGTGTATTCCAACGTGGCTATTTACGTTTACCGTTGCAACGATAGCACGCTAAAGCGGGTAGTCGATTTAAATCGTGTAAGACCATTGTGCAACAATCTCGATTATGAGTTTATCGATATTGTATTTAAGGACGACTCGCTGCTTTACTTCAAACCGCATATTTTTGACTATGCCATGCCGTCTTATTTGAAAAAATGTAAAACCCATGCAGATACGGTTATGGCATACGAACTGTATAGTTACATAGCATCGGCACATGTTTGCAATATTGGAACGGGCATGGTGCGCGATGTGGACTCTGTTACTTTTGAGTCGTTGTATGCTAAACCAACGAAATCGGTAAAAACGGAGAAGGTTAGAAAAGAAATTCGTCGGCTTTCGTTGGAAATATATGGGGTAAAGTTGCAGGAGGTTTACCCTCAAAGTCGGGATGAGTATATCGAGTATATTGTTCAAAAGGAGGGAGATGAAACGGTACGTAATGCAGTCGTTAATCAGGTATTTGTGTCGATGAGTGCAAAACAAATAGATGCGGTTATAAAGAGTATGAGTCGTTTTAAGGACAGGTTGAGGAAAAAGGATGCGAAATCGCTGGATTACAGGGATAGTTTAAAATACAAAGACTATGAAGAATACTACCGGCAAATTGTGCCAAAACTTGAGGCGATTAAGTAGGTTACTTTTTCTATGTTTCACGGTAAATGTTTATTTTATCTCTTCGGGGGTTGCCCAATCGAACAAGTGGGTGGAACAAATGCTATACGATAACCCTTACACTTCGTTTTGTTCTACCGATTTTGAAAAGGGTATAAGTAATGGCAATTACGGTAAGTATCCTGTCACCAATCTTTTCGATGGAACCCTGCACACATGTTGGGTTGCAGGGAATAGTCAAACGGCATTGCTATACGTTAAAATTCCTGACGCTGTTAATTTGAACAAACTTATTCTGAATATCTTTTCCGGTTACGGAAAATCTCAATCGCTTTTTCTGGCAAATGCAAGACCTAAAAAGGTAAAGGTTACGGTGCTTGCTGCCTTTGTTCCCGATGGGTACGTTTCCGAAAATGCCATGGCTTGTTTAATGTCTCAGTATCCTAAAGGTATTAATCTTGAATTAGCCGATACATTTGCAGTTCAATCATTTTTATTGAAGTTTAATACCGATTCGTTGGACCGTTTTTTTGATGTTTCATTGCATAGTTTAAAGTCGTTTAGTGGTGGAAAAATCATTTCGAATTTACCGGAAAACTTCATCGAAAATGTGCAAAAGTTTATTGTGTTAAAAGTTGAAATCCTTGAAGTGTATGCTGGTACAAAGTATAGCGATGTGTGTATTTCGGAGTTGTTTTTTAACGACAGGTTTGTTACTGCAAAGGGTAGCGAAGCCGAAAATTTAAAAGATATTAGTATTGAGAATGATAGCATATTGAAGGCAAATTATGCCGACGGTTCCCGCAAAACTATTTTAAGCGGTAAAAACTCAACGTTTACCAATGTCGAAATTTCTTCCGATAAAAAATGGGCAATTCTTTACTATGTGCTAAATGAAGCGGTAGGCGAGGGCAGTCGGGTTGAGGAGTTACACTCGTTAATCGATTTAACTACATTCAGGGTGATGGATGCAGAGTTTGAGAAAGAAACAGGCGTAAGTCCTACTTTCTTAAATTTTTCTGATGATTCCGAAAAAGTCAAGGTAACCGATTTTGTTTCGGAGGTAGAGTTGCTATAAATTTCCTTGGTTTATTTTGCTCCCGCGTGCCAACGAAATCCAAATTCCGCCTATGCTTAGTACCATGAATATCGCAAAAATGGTTGCCGAACCATTTATAAATGCTCGGAAGTTTGTTGGATTTATCGATTGGTTACCAAGGTAAACGTGAACAACAAGTGTGGCAATGGCCATGCTGATAACCTGTCCGGTTAAGCGCATGGTGGCAACGGTTCCCGATGCTAATCCTAAGTACTTCTTTTCTACCGAACCCATAATGGCATTGGTGTTTGGCGAGGAGAATAGACCAAAGCCAAGACCTAGCAGTGCAAGCACTATTCCAAGGTATGTTGTAGAGGTTTTGCTCCCAATGGGAATAAGAAGCGCAAGGCCAATGGCTATAACAGCCATGCCCAACGAAGCCAAAACTCGAGGATCTTTGGTATCGGATAATTTTCCCGACCACGATGCAACTATTGCCATAAGTATGGGCTGAATAACCAGAAGCATTCCTGCTTCACGGGGTGTCATTCCTTTTATGTATTGCAGGTAAAGGCTCAGTACGAATGTTATGGCAAAGGTTGTTGCATAGTTTATGAGTGCAGCCGCATTCGAAAAGGCAAAAAGTTTATTTTGTTTAAATAACGATACGTCCAAAACTGGGTACTTTTTTCTGTTTTCTATCCATACAAACAGAATAAGTCCAAAAAGTCCGAATACTGTAAGCAAAATGGCATATTTGTCGGGAAGTTTCGAAAGTCCATACATAAAGGCGCTCATGGCTATAACAAAAATTACACTTCCCCAAACGTCGAACTTTTCATTTTTTGCTTCGGCCCATTCGGTTTTAACCGTTAACCATAAGGTAATTGCCGATGGAAAACCTAGGGCTGCCGGAACGTAAAATAAACTTCGCCATCCCATCCCCGATATCATGAAACCTCCAATAACTGGCGCTGCCGATAACCCAATATAAACTGCCGTAACATTTAGTCCAATGGCTTTGCCTCTTTCGTTGGGAGGAAAAACCGATGTAATTAGTGCTATACCTGTGGCATACATCATGGCACTTCCAATTCCCTGTATGACCCTGAATACAATAAGAAAAGTGCCCGACGGAGATATTGCACAAAAAATGGAACTTACCGATAGCACAATATTTCCCCATATAAAAACTCGTTTACGCCCTATAATATCGGCTAGTTTTCCGATAGGAACTAAAAATACCGCTGATGAAAGCAATACCGACATGGTTACCCAACTCATGGTTACGGCGTTCATGTGGTATAAGTTGCTTATTATTGGGAGAGCCAGGTTTACGCTCGTTCCAATAAACGGCGTAATAAACGAGGTTATCATTACAAGTACAAGAATCAAAGATTTTTCTTTCGAATTAGGCATGATAATTTTTTGTGCTTAACAATAAAATATGGGGTATTGTTGACAAAGCGTCGATTTAACCTTTCGGTTTTAGCGTGGCAAATATACCCAAAACTGTTTTTATTGCTGCTGTATTTGTTTCCAAATTGAAGATGATTTATCAATTAATTAATCAGATATTTAAAGAAAGGAACAATATTTTTTCTCTTCAGCTAAAATCTCATTAATTTAGCGTCAAAATAGATGTAAGGTTTATTATGGCTAGAATTTTGGTGGTTGACGACGATTCTACTTTTTGCCTGATGCTTAAAACATTTTTGGGAAAACATGGGCACAAGGTGATAGAGGCATTTTCGTTTAACGAGGCTGTTAGGCAAGTAAAAGGGAATAATTTCGATGTTGTTTTGGCGGATTATAGGCTGCCTGAGCATACCGGAATGGAAGTGTTGGCTGAGGCAAAGCGAAAATCGCAGGATACCGTTGTTATCATGATGACCGGTTATGCCGATATTCGTATGGCTGTTAAAGCTATTAAACAGGGTGCTTACGATTACGTAACCAAGCCAATTAATCCCGACGAAATTTTAGCCGCTATAAACAATGCTTTACCCGATGGCGCATCGGATAAAGAGAGTAAATCGGCTGATGGGTTCAACTTTATTAAAGGTGATAGTAATTATAGCCGCGAAATAAATAAGTATATAAGCATTGTTGCTCCAACAAACCTTTCGGTTATTGTGCAGGGCGAAAGCGGAACCGGAAAGGAATACATTGCAAGGCAAATTCACAAGGAGAGTCGTAGGAACGAGAAACCTTTTGTTGCAATTGATTGTGGCGCACTGCCTCGCGAATTAGCTGCAAGTGAGTTCTTTGGTCACCTAAAAGGTTCGTTTACCGGTGCTATTGCTGATAAAATCGGTCAGTTCGAAGTTGCCAATGGCGGCACGCTATTCTTGGACGAAATTGGAAATCTTCCCTACGATGTGCAGGTTAATCTGCTTAGGGCTATTCAGGAACGAAAGGTTAAGCGCATAGGTAGCAGCAAGGAGATTCCTGTTGATGTTCGAATAATTGTAGCTACCAACGATAACTTGCTTCAAATGGTAAACGAAGGCAACTTTCGTGAAGATTTATACCATCGTCTAAATGAGTTTTCCATTCGTGTTGCCCCGTTACGCGACCGTCAGGACGATTTGCTAATTTTTGCCAAAAACTTTTTAGTGCAAGCTAATAAGGAACTAGGTAAAACGGTGAACGGTTTCGATACCGATGTTATCGATATTTTCTTCAAATATCCTTGGCCGGGGAATTTAAGGGAATTAAAGAATGTTATTCGTCGGGCTGTTTTGTTAGAGCCAACAAACTTGCTTACTATTAACAGTTTTCCTGACGATATTATTTCTAATTTGCACGAAACGGAAGCGCCTTCGGAAGCATCAAAATCGAATAATTTGAAGGATATTAAGGAAAAAGCGGAATACGATTTAATAATATCTACTCTGGAAAAAGTTCGATACAATAAGAGTAAGGCTGCCAAGTTGCTTAATATCGATCGCAAAACTCTTTACAATAAAATGAAGCAGTTGGGTATTCCTTACTAATGTTTTAATTTGGTTGCGCTGCTTGCAAATTTGACATTTTCAAATTTTTATCGGAACTTGTTTTTGTCTTTCGAGGAATTCTAACCTAAAACCATAATACTATGAGCGAGAATTCATTCAACTTTAACAAGTTTATTTCCGATTCAAAGGAAACTCTCATTAACCCAAAAGGTTACTTTGAAAAAATGCCCTTGGCTGGCGGGTTTGGAGAACCTATTATTAAAGCGTTGCTTTACGGATTAGTTGCCGCAATCATCAACTTAATTTGGGGTTTTGTTTTTGTTGGCAGCCTAACAGGTGGAATGTTAGGTGGATTAGCCGGAATAGGCGGATTTTTTGTAACAATTATTGGTGCAATAATTGGCTTGTTTATTGGTGCTTTAATCGTGCTGATAATTTCCCTGATTTGTAATGGCAGTAGCGATTTTGAACCCAGTTTAAGGGTGGCAGCTTCGTTAATGGTACTTTTTCCCATAATGTCGTTGCTTAAGGGATTCAATTTTATTAACTACTACCTTGGCTCAATTATTTCGTTTGCAGTAAATATTTACATGCTGTACCTTTTGTACCTTGCCGTTATTGGTGTGCTTAAAGGAAAGGATGGAACAGCCAAAATATTATCGTATGTGTTTGCCGGAATATTTTTTATAGTTCTTATTGGCGGCTTTTTTACCCATAGAGCGGTAAATCGTTTAGCCATGTTTGGAAATGAGTATAAGGAAAGTTTAAGTAAAATTCAGGGGGAGTTGGAAAAAGCCAGCACCGAATTTGCTCAGGATGAAGCAACGGAGGGCGAAAAGCAGGTGGCCGATGATGAAGAGGATATGTTTTCCGATGCTGATGCAAAGAGACCGGATGAGTTTCCCGAAAAGGCCATTGTAGAAGTAAAATCGTATTTTTCGACAGGACCGAACATGATTACCGACGAAAAAATTACGAAGTTGATAAATGCACTTGATGCTTCTGCCGAATACAAGGATAATCCCGAAAAGTTTAGCGAAATTCTTAAAGTAAATGGTTACGACGATGTCACAGAGTTTACTCAGGATGTAATAGCCGTTGTTTCGGGAGTTATGGCTGTTGGCAGTTTAAGCGGATTGGAAAAAATTATAAATGCTCCTAAGGAGGAAAAAGAGAGTGCCAAAATGTTCACGATGGATCAAGCATTCAAATCAACGGCAATTCAGTCCATTCAGGCAGCCAAGTTGACGGAACAGGATTTAAGGGTGATTTATGATAATTGGGATGATGTAAAGGAAATACAAAAGAAAGGCACTAAAAGCGAATAGCATATTTTGATTGAAAAAAGTAAAGGGGATTCTAAAAAATCCCCTTTATTTTTATTTCTCTTATTTTACTTAAATTTCTTTAGCAGTTGCTTTACAGCATCTTTATGAACGGTAAATCCCATCATTTTTAGTTTAACGTATTCTTCGCTGAAGAAATAGTAACCAAAACGAGGATCTTCCGAGCCTACGTTTCTCGAACCGGAACTGGAATCTTTAATTAAAAACCAAGTTTTTCCATCCTTTTCCAGGTAGCCAACCAAGTGCATTCCGTGATCGTCGGTGGTTGTTTCGTTGGAGAATCTAAACTGACGGGCATCGTCGTTTATGTATGCCGAAGGAATATCGAAATCGGGAATAAGGGCAACGTTATTGTCGCGACTAAATCCGGCTTCCGATACATCGCCACCTATGCTAACGGTATAGCCATTTTTAATGGCATCTTTTAATGCAGCCATAAAGTCATCAAGGGGAACATTGTAGTATTCCTTACTATGCCACCAGTTATCGGGAACTTCGTATTCAACTTGTTCCCAGAAAGGTTGTTGTTTATAGCTTAAAATTTCAACGTAATCGTCGGGGTTAATTTTAAGTACATTGTTCAAAAATTCTTTTGGAGTGTAGGTTTTACCATTCCAAGTAAATGAAGTAGGAGGGGTTCCTATGTAGTGGTTTAGTATCGATTTAATTGTCGAAAGTATTACATCTTCGTTCCAAGCATTATCTTTTTTTACAGATTCGAGGTAGGTGTGCATTTCTTCCATCATTTCGGAGTGATCATGAAATTTTCGTCCACCTATTAAACCCGTATATACGCTTTCGGGAACAGCCCCGTATTCTTTATAAATACGAGTAACAGCATTTCCTTCCGAACCTTCATCGAAAAGAGACTCTCCGCGTGTTTTTATAAATTCCTTAGTCTTTTCAAGGTATTCGCAGTAAACGGTGAATATCTCGGAAATTTTAATTTCCTGTCCGGTTAAACGCTTAACTTCCGATTCGTACATCGATGTGGTTGAAAAACACCAGCAAGTTCCCGTGTTTCCTTGGGATATTGGGGCAAAATGCCACTGCGTTTTGTATAGCGAAACGTTGTCGGGCAAATCCATTCCAGACTGGTCCATTTCGAAGCGCTTGTCCATTTCCTTCGGGGTTTGTTTTTCCTTAACCTCGCGAACATCCTTCATAATAAAGTTTTGGTAGAAGCCCGGCTTGTACTCCTTAAAGGTAGCCTTGTCCTTGGATTGCGCCATAATGCAACCCGAAATGGCAATTCCTGCTAAAATAAGCAATGTTCTTTTCATCATTCTACTTTTATGGTTATCAGTTAACGTGACTTATTTGTTAAAAATTGATTTTCAAAATTAAAAATATATTATCGGAGCACTTGATTAGAACTGTTAAAAAGTTTTTGGTTTAAATAAAACCACTTACTTGAGATGTTAGTCTTACATAAAGGTAATTTGCTTTTTAGCCAATAAGGAGAAAAGAGTAATTATTTTAACAAATTTTGAGCAGAGCAACACTGACAAATATGTAGAAATATGTAATTTTGTCAGTAAGAATAAAATTGCATGGAATTACAAGGTATAAAACAGCGATTTGGAATAATAGGGAATTCTAGTGGATTAAACCGAGCCATTGATATTGCGAGACAAGTTGCCCCTACGGACTTGTCGGTACTTATTACCGGTGAGAGTGGAACAGGAAAGGAAGTTTTTCCACAAATAATTCATCAGTTTAGCGCACGTAAGCATGGAAATTATATAGCGGTAAACTGTGGTGCCATTCCCGAGGGAACAATCGATTCTGAACTTTTTGGTCACGAAAAGGGCGCTTTTACCGGTGCTACCGATAGCCGAAAGGGTTACTTTGAAGTTGCCGATGGGGGAACCATTTTCCTTGACGAGGTTGCCGAACTTCCTTTATCTACTCAGGTTAGGTTGTTAAGAGTGTTGGAAACGGGAGAATTTATAAGGGTTGGTTCGTCTAAAGTACACAAAACCGATGTAAGGGTTGTAGCGGCTACCAATGTAAATTTACCTAGTGCAATTCAGGAAGGTCGTTTTCGGGAAGATTTATATTATAGGTTAAATACGGTACCTATTACAATGCCCCCGTTACGTGAAAGACACGAGGACATTCCTTTGCTTTTCAGAAAGTTTGCCGCTGATTTTGCGGAAAAGTATCGAATGCCAGCCATTGTTCTTAACGATGATGCTCGCAAGTTGTTGTTAACTTATCATTGGCCGGGAAATATTAGGCAACTTAAAAATGTTACGGAACAAATTTCGATTATAGAGCAGAGCAGGGTAATAGGTGTTGAAACGTTATCCAAGTACTTGCCCGATTATAATGTTCCTAAACTTCCGACTCTTTACCAAAAGGCGGGAATGATAGACGAAAAAACTTTTTCCAGTGAACGGGAAATTTTATATAAAATTTTGTTCGATATGCGTTCTGATGTCAACGAACTTAAGCGCTTGGTTAATGAGTTAATGAAAGGGGATATTCCAGTAGAAGCTCCTTCGTTTGTTCACAGCGGAACAATGCATGGCGATTTTGTAGGCGGAAATGAACCGCTAATAACTAAGGCTGCCCCTTCTCAATTAGATAACAAATCGTTTGTTCACAGCGCTGATAATATCCAGGATACCGAAGAAATTATAGAGGAAACGCTTTCGTTGGAAGAAAAGGAAAAAGAGTTAATTAAAAAAGCGTTAGAAAAGCATAAGGGTAAACGTAAACTTGCTGCTCAGGAATTGGGCATCTCGGAACGAACGCTTTATCGTAAAATAAAGGAGTATAAGATTGATTAGTTTTATGAGAAATATTAAAAAAATATTCCCATTGATTTTGTTGGTAATTGTGCCAACCATACAGGGTTGCAAGGTGAGTTACACGTTTACTGGAGCTTCAATTCCTCCTGAGGCTAAGACATTTAGTGTTCAACTTTTTCAGAATTTGGCAAGCATCGTGAACCCCACTCTTAGCAGTTATTTTACGGAGGAGTTAAAAAATAGATTCATTACGCAAACCAGTCTTAATCAGGTTGATGATTTTGGCGATTTTGCTTTTTCGGGTCAAATAACTCAGTACAATGTAGCACCTGTGGCCATTCAGGGGAATGAAGTTGCGGCACAAAATAGGTTAACAATATCGGTTAAAGTGAAGTTTACCAATGCTATTGAACCTAAGCAAAGTTTTGAGAAATCGTTTACTCAGTATGAAAACTTTAACAGTACGGAGAACTTTACTTCGGTAGAAAGCGATCTTGTTCAGAAAATTGTAGAAAAGTTGGTCGATGATATTTTTAACGCATCGGCTGCAAACTGGTAAAATATGATAAGTGCAGATAATTTTACGGAACTAACTCAGAATAAAATTTTAACTTCTGATGATATTCAGGGGTTAAAGGAGTTAGTAGATAAATACCCATACTTCCAATCCGCAAGAGTTTTGTACTTAAAGTCACTTTTGGATACAGAAAGTGGGGAGTACAAAACAGAAGTTACGACCAATGCTCCATTGGTTCCTTCCAGAAGGCATCTGTTTAATTTTTTATATTCTGAGAGTGCAGGCGATGTGGAAGTTGCTAAAGCCCCAATTCAGAGTACGGTGAAGGAACCGAAAAAGAAGAAATCTCCGGGTAGGCCTAAAAAGAGCAAGCCGGCTTCAACAATACAATTTGCCGATGAGTCGGCAAAGACCGATTTAACAATTGAGGCAAAACCGGGACCTAGTACCGATGATGATATTTTGGAACTCATAGATGGAGATGCCGATTCGATTATTTTGAATGATAGTAAAAACGGTGAAGATCTTATCGATCAATTTATTACAAATCCGCCAGATATTCCACGCCCAACGATGCCACCTCGAGGTGAGAAAGTTGAAATTGAAGATAAATCGGTTAGTTCAGTTATCGAATCGGAAGAGTTGGCAAGCGAAACCCTTGCCGAAATATATGTCGCTCAAGGTTACTACGATAAGGCAATTAAAGTTTATAGCAAATTAAGTTTGAAATATCCAGAAAAAAGTAGTTACTTTGCCGATCAAATTCGGATTGTTGAAGAAAAGTTAAATAGCAAACATTAATTAATTGTACAATGTATACCATTATTTCAATATTCATTGTTATTGCTGCCATCCTGCTAATTCTAATTGTTTTGGCACAGAATCCTAAAGGAGGCGGATTAGCCTCAAATTTTGCTGGCTCGAATCAGTTTATGGGCGTTAGAAAAACCGCTGATTTTTTGGAAAAAGCAACATGGACATTGGCGTTATCGATAGTAGTACTTAGTTTTTTGGCAACAGTAAGTATGCCTAAGGCTAAACAAGGCGAGGAACAGCGTTCTGAGGTTGAGGCCAAAATGAACAATACACCTGCACCCGATGCTACTCCAGCATTTCCAATGCCTACACAGCAAGGTCAACCTAGCGATTCTACCAAGTAATAAGTTTTTATAAGATATTGCCGGCTTGCTGCCGGCTTTTTTTTTGTCCGAGGTTGTCGTAAAAAGCCCTGTGCTTTTGAATCTGACATTATTGAATTTCCTTGTCAGTTTTTTCATGCTAAAAAGTCAGTTTTGCTGTTTGGCATAAGTTATGATACACACAGGGCGTAAACATAAATGTATTAACCAAAACATAAAAATTATGTCAGTAAAAGTTAAACCATTAGCCGACAGAGTATTAATTGAGCCCACAGAGGCCGAAGAAAAAACTTCGAGCGGAATTTATATTCCTGACACTGCCAAGGAAAAACCTCAAAAAGGAACCGTTATTGCTTCTGGCCCTGGAACAAAGGATATTACTATGGAAGTTAAGGTTGGTGATGTGGTTCTATACGGTAAGTATGCTGGAACTGAAATTACCATTGATGGCAAGGATTACATGATTATGAAACAGTCCGATATTCTTGCTATTGTTTAATTCATTGTCTAACTATTAAAAAATATAATTTATGTCAGCAAAAGTATTAAACTTTGATGTTGAAGCTCGCGACTCCATTAAAAAAGGTGTTGATCAGTTAGCAAATGCAGTAAAGGTAACCCTTGGTCCTAAAGGGCGCAATGTTATTGTTGAGAAGAAGTTTGGTTCACAACAAGTAACTAAGGATGGTGTTACCGTTGCCAAGGAAATTGAGTTAAGCGATCCTTTCGAAAATGTTGGAGCGCAAATGGTAAAGGAAGTTGCTTCCAAAACTGCCGATAATGCAGGTGATGGTACAACAACTGCTACTGTACTTGCTCAAGCAATTGTTAATGTTGGTTTAAAAAATGTTACCGCTGGTGCAAATCCAATGGATTTGAAACGTGGTATCGATAAAGCTGTTGCAAAAGTTGTTGAAAATTTAAAACATCAGTCGGTTGCTGTAGGTGACGATTACGTTAAGATTGAACAAGTTGCAACAATTTCGGCAAACAACGATAACGAAATAGGAAAACTCATTGCAGAAGCAATGAAGAAGGTTAAAAAGGAAGGTGTTATTACCGTTGAAGAAGCAAAGGGTATTGAGACTACCGTTGAGGTTGTTGAAGGTATGCAGTTCGACCGTGGTTATATTTCTCCTTACTTTATTACTGATCCTGAAAAGATGGAAACAGTATTGGAAACTCCACTTATCCTTATTACCGATCGTAAGATTTCCACAATGAAGGATTTGCTTCCTGTACTGGAACCAGTTGCTCAGGCCGGACGTTCTTTGTTAATTATAGCAGAGGATGTTGATGGAGAAGCTCTTGCAACGCTTGTAGTTAATAAATTACGTGGTTCTTTGAAGATTGCAGCCGTTAAGGCTCCTGGCTTTGGCGATCGTCGTAAGGAAATGCTTGAGGATATTGCAATTTTGACCGGTGGTGTTGTAATTAGCGAGGAAAAAGGGTTACGTTTGGATGCTGCCAAAATGGAAATGCTTGGTAAAGCCGAAAAGGTTACCATTGACAAGGAGAATACAACCATTGTTAATGGTGGTGGCGAGAAGGAAAGCATCAGCAAACGTGTTGCTCAAATTCGTACACAAATCGAAAATACTACTTCGGATTACGATCGTGAAAAACTTCAGGAACGTCTTGCTAAACTAGCTGGTGGTGTTGCTGTACTTTACGTTGGTGCTACTACCGAGATTGAAATGAAGGAGAAGAAAGACCGTGTTGACGATGCTCTTAGTGCAACCCGTGCTGCTGTTGAGGAAGGAATTGTTCCTGGTGGTGGTGTAGCATACATTAGGGCTATTGAAGCACTCGACAATATGGATGGTGCAAACGAAGACGAAACAACCGGTGTTCATATCATAAAGAGAGCCATTGAAGAACCGTTACGTCAGATAATTACCAATGCAGGATTGGAAGGTTCTGTAATCGTTCAAAAGGTTAAGGAAGGTAAAGGCGATTACGGTTACAACGCTCAATCGAATAAGTATGAAAACTTACTAGAAAGCGGAGTTATCGATCCTACTAAGGTTACGCGTGTTGCTCTTGAAAACGCAGCATCTATTGCAGGTTTGATTTTAACAACCGAATGTGTAATTACCGAGAAGAAGGAAGATAAACCAGCACCTATGGCTGCTCCAGGAATGGGCGGAATGGATATGATGTAAAAATTTTATATAGTTTCATGAAAGGCTGTCCTTTTGGGCAGCCTTTTTTTATAGTTAGATTCTCCAAAAAAATAGTATTATCAGTTGCTAGTGTTGGATATAATCTTGTTTTTACGCTAAGGTTATCATTTCAATATACAGTAAAAAATAGAATTTGTTTGCTTTATTCTCTGTTATTCAGACAATCAGTTTTGGATGATATGTTGCTTTTACTTAACTTTACTTAAAGGAGTAGGCGAGTTCAACCTATAACTTGAACGAATGAAAAAGAAATTTGTGTTTGGAGCTATTCTATCCATTCTTTTGATTACTGTTAATCAAGTACTAATTCAGTATGCACTTCATCAAAAGAGGCAAGATTCCGACATCATCAATTTATCTGGAAGACAGCGAATGCTGAGTCAAAGAATAGCGCTTAAATTCTATCAGTTTAGCCAAAATCAATGCACTATTCGTGAAATAGAAGGATATGTTGAAAATTGGAAAAAGGCTCATAGTAAACTTTTGGTAGCCAGTTCAAGGTCAACTTTGTTCGTTTTTGCAGGACCAATGCAAAATAAGATTATGTACGACTTGGAGCAGCTATCTCCCCGAATTGACTTTGTAGGGAAGCAACTGAAAAATTATAAGTATCATAAACAAATTGATATTGCGGCTATAGTGGACAATCAGGAAGCATTCCTTGTTAAAATGGATAATATTGTGGCCGAGTTTGCCGATTATTCCGACCAAAAGTTGGTGGTTATCATTATACTTGAGTTGATTCTGGCAGCACTTTCAATTATTGTTATCCTTCTGGAAGTGCGTTATATTTACTATCCACAGGCAAAAGCTTTGGAAAAATCGTTGACGAAAAATCTGCAGGAGGAAAAGATTCTTGCACAAACTAACCATTTACTCGATATAAAAAATAAGGAGTTGGAACAGTTCAATTACATTGTTTCGCATGACTTAAAGGAGCCTTTGCGAACAGTTTCAAACTACATTCAGATTATCGAGGAAGATTATGCTAAACAGTTAGACGAAGAAATAAAGCATCATTTAAAAATAATAGGAAATGCATCGAATAGGATGGAGAGTTTAATTATAGCGCTTCTCGATTATTCAAGGCTTGGAAAAGGTAGAAAGTTAAGTTTATGTAGTTGCAACCAAATACTTCGTGATGTTCTTTCGGATTTACATAATCTGGTTAAAACCTCATGTGCAAAGGTGCAGGTTGGAGAACTTCCCGAAGTATATGCTTACGAAGTTGAGTTACGTCAGTTGTTTCAAAATCTTATTAGCAATGCTATAAAATTTAGAAAAAAGGATATCGATCCTATAATAAAGATTGATGCGAGTAATACTGATGGTTCTTACGAATTTTCGGTATCGGACAACGGAATTGGAATAGAACCCAAACATTTTGAAAAGATTTTCAGTGTATTTCAGCGTCTCCATAGTGCCAAGGAGTACGAAGGACAAGGAATAGGTTTGGCAAACTGCAAAAAAATTGTAGAGTTACACAATGGCAAAATATGGGTTGAATCGGAGTACAATGTAGGGAGCACTTTTAAATTCACTATACCAAGCATACAGCCATGAATGGAAAGGTAAATTGCATTATGCTCATTGATGATAATGAGAACGATAACTTTTTTCACGAACGAGTTATTAAAAAGAACGATGCAGCAAATAGAATAATTATTAAAGAGTCGGGGGAGCGTGCCTTGGATTACTTAAAAAATCAAAAGCAATACGGAGGGCCTAATCCCGATATTATTTTTTTGGATATAAACATGCCTCGTATGAATGGCTGGGAATTTCTCGATGAGTACAATAAACTCGATAGTGAGTTGAAAGGGAAAATGGTTGTTGTAATGCTAACAACCTCTGCAAGGGAAGAAGATAAAAATCAGGCAAAGGCACTTAATATTCTTACCGATTTTAAATCGAAACCGCTAACCAAGGAAATGCTCGAAGAAGTTCTGGTAAAATACCACGAAAAGCAGCCAAGTAAATAATCAGTGTTTTATAGTACTTGTGATTTGCGCGTGTTGAACGGAGCAAAACCTATCGAAAATATCAAGGAATAAAAATTTTACTACTATACGATTCTGATTCGGAGTAAATAGTTACAATACAAATTCCTTTAGAAAATTTACTGGTAGATACTGTTTTCGTGGAATTTTGTGGAATGTATGTATTATTTAGGATTCTTCCATCAACTGCAACAAATAAAACGTAAATAGCATATTTTGAGTTGTTTTCAATTTCAATATTGGTACTGTTGGTTCTAATTTTTATATCTTTCTGCAGTTCATTGTTTGTAATTGCTGTTATAGTGCAGTTGGATGCGGTTGGGTTTTTATAAATCAGTTGATTATTTGTATTGCAGCAAAGCAGGTAAAAGTACGCACCAGTGTAAAGGCACTCTGTTGGTTGTAGCAAACCCAATTTGGAACCTATTCCCTCTATCCATACCGAATTTGTTTTTGCCGTACTTCCTTCGCTTTGAATTAAGGAGGAAACATAAAGCGTTTTTCTGGTTATGTCATTGTAGTCGATGTTTTTTATCGAATCTACCGATGTTTTCGATGGACAGCATTGCCCATAGTTCACGCTTTCCAACACAACCGTATCGCCAACGTTCATCGAGAAATCGTACAGTAGTATTTCTTTGCTGTTGCTATTGGTTAAGTAGTAAGTTTTTCCGGTTCCGTCGTCACGTATATATCCGGCATTCTGCCAGTTATCAGGATTCGACAACTCTGAAGTTAAAATTTTGGTATAGTTTTTCCCGTTAATTTCTAACGTATCTTCAAACTTATAAAAAAGGGTGGTGCAAACGGGAACTGCACTATTACAGCGTGCAATGTTCCAGGTTTTGTTTGGTTCTATTATGGGTAGTTGAGCCGAAACCTTAAGAATAGCCAATACTGCTATACATAATGTTACATATTTTTTCATGGTAATTTTGCTATTGTCTTAATAAAGTTAGATATTTTTTAACCTTCAAAAAATACTTTCATTTTAATTTGAATAGTAAGAGTTGATTTACTGAAGTAATTTTTGAATTTAATCTTTATAGAATTCAATTTGTGTTAAAATTTTTAAACGTTGAATTTGTATATTTGAGAAAAGTTTAACGATATGTTTAAAACAAACGAATACTTTGACGGTAATGTTAAGTCCATTGCTTTCGAAACTGCCGAGGGCAGAGCAACTATGGGAGTAATGGCAAAAGGTGAGTACGAATTTGGTACTTCAACCGTAGAGTACATGACAGTTGTATCGGGCGAAATGCAGGTTTTACTTCCTGGCGAGAGCAAGTGGAAAACTTACAAGGAATTTGAAACTTACATTGTGCCTAAGGATACTAAGTTTAAAGTAAAGGTTAATGGCGATACCGCTTACCGTTGCTTTTACAGGTAATGTTTTTTAGGGTTTGTTCTAAGTACGTATAGTTTCAAATTCGTAAAAGGCAAAAAATTGTTTTCAGCGTACTTGGAACAACCTCTTTTTTACGGTTTAACTTATAACACCCAATAAAATGGCCGGAAAAGAAGGTTCGAAATACTACGATATTTTTCTCGATTATAGTATTTTTCTAAAGTATAAAAACGATGAAGTTCCTGTTTTAACCCCGGAACATTTTAACCTTTTGCTTCAAATAGAGGAGTTGGGCTCTATTTCGTCTTCGGCGAAGGAGTTGGGAATAAGTTACCGAAAGGCATGGGAACTTATAAAGCAGGCAGAAGAGAGGCTTGGTTTTAGTTTGGTGTTTAAGCATAGAGGTGGACGGTCGGGAGGAATGACCGAGTTAACCGACGATGGCCGTCGGTTAGCAGCATCCTATCGCCAGCTTCGTTTGGAATTTAACGAGTCGGTAAAGCGGGTTGTAAAAGACTTTTTCTCCCATATAAATGTATAGCAATAGATATTATGAAGTTAAGCAGGTATATTCTTTTGTTCTTTTTGGCCGTTTCCATTTCGGGATGTGGTTCAAAAGGGAAAAAATCGGACGATTTGGTAATATTCCATGCAGGAAGTTTAACCCTTCCGATTAAAGCGGCAATCGACAGTTTTACGTTGGTTCATCCTAACGTGAAAATACTTACCGAGGGCGCAGGAAGTGTGGAGTGTGCCCGAAAAATTACCGAATTGAATAAACGATGCGATATATTTTTTTCTGCCGATTATGCCGTTATCAAAAAGTTGGCTAACGATAGTAAAACCGATTGGTATATTCCGTTTGCGGGTAATTCCATGGTATTGGTTTACAATCCCAACTCGGAGGTTGCCAACGTTATAAATTCAAATAGCTGGCTGGATGTTTTACTTCAAAATAAATATCATTACGGGCGAAGTGACCCAAATTCCGATCCTTGCGGTTACAGAACCGAGTTAGTTTTGAAATTGGCCGAGAAGTATTATAACAGGCCTGGTGTTGCCGACAGTATTTTAGCAAAGGACAACAGGTTTATACGGCCAAAGGAGGTGGATTTGGTTGCACATATCGAAGCCGGAAGTATCGATATGCTTTTTATATACAAATCGGTTGCCATGCAACACGGGTTGCCGTTTATTGAACTTCCGGTTGAAGTTAACCTGTCGTCGGCCGATTTTGCCGAGACCTATTCAACCGTTTCAGTTGAAATTACAGGAAAAACTCCCGGTTCAACAATGACAATAAAGGGTGAACCTATGGTTTACGGTTTAACTATTCCTAAAACTGCTGAGAATACCGATTTGGCAATAGAGTTTTTAGAATACTTTTTAAGGAAGGATGGGGGCATGGCTATAATGGAAAAAATGGGACAAACGTCTTTGGTTCCTTATCCTACCGATGTTTACGGTAATATTCCCGATGAATTGAAAAAGTTTGCCTTACCGGCAAAGTGAAATTTCCAATAAAATTGAAAATGGCTGCTAAGGGTACCGGTTTTTCGTGGTTTCGATTTGTGGTAATGGTACTGGGAGGCTTGGTGCTACTTTTTATTGTTGCTCCGTTATTGGGAATGTTTATTCATACTCCATTATCCGATGTTGCCCATACTGCTACAGAATCCGAGGTTACTAATAGCGTATGGTTGACCATTTGGGTTTCGATGGCTGCTACTGTGGTATTTGCCATTGCGGCAATTCCGTTTGCTTACTTTTTAGCGCGAAATAATTTTCCTTTGAAAAAGGTAGTGTTGGGCATTATCGATTTGCCTGTAGTAATTCCTCATTCTGCGGCAGGTATTGCTTTACTTGGGATAATTTCCAAGCAAAGTGTCATTGGCGGCATGTTTTCCAGTTTAGGAATAGAACTAGTAGGAACGAGGGTTGCCATTGCCATGGCTATGGCATTTGTTAGCATCCCTTTTTTAATTAATGCGGCACGCGAGGGCTTTGCCATGGTTCCCGAGAAGTTGGAAAAAACGGCATTAACATTGGGAGCATCGCCTTTTCAAGTATTCTTTACCATTTCTTTACCGTTGGCATGGCGGAGTGTTGTGTCGGGTTTAGTGTTGATGTTTGCCAGAGGAATGAGCGAGTTTGGCGCGGTAATAATAGTGGCGTATCATCCTATGGTTGCACCAATTCTTATTTTCGAAAGGTTTAATCAATTTGGACTTAAGTATGCTCGTCCGGTAACGGTAATTTTTATAGTAATAAGTTTGTTAGTATTTATAGCATTACGCTTAATTGCCAATAAAAAGATTAAGAATGATTGAGTTGCAATCCATATCGAAAAAATTTGGCGATTTTGCGTTGGAAAATATCAACTTTGAAGTCGACGAGGGAGAGTATTTCATGCTTTTGGGTCCTTCGGGCGCAGGCAAATCCATACTTTTGGAAATTATTGCAGGCTTAGTGAAGCCTGATAGCGGAGCGGTTTGGCTAAATGGTAACGATATAACTGACATGCCAACACGAAAACGAAAGTTTGGATTGGTTTTTCAGGAATTTACGGTTTTCCCACACATGTCTGTTTTCGATAATATTGCTTATCCTTTAAAACGATTGAGGTACAGTCGTTCCGAACTTAATAGTAGGGTTGCGGAGTTGGCTAAGCAATTTTCCATAGAAAAATTATTAAGCAGATTTCCGGAAAATCTTTCGGGTGGGGAAAAACAGCGTATGGTCTTGGCTCGGACACTTGCATGTAAACCTAAGTTGTTACTTTTGGACGAGCCCCTTTCGTCGGTTGATGTGCAGTTGAGCATGGAGTTACGTTCATTACTTAGGTCTATAAATGCGCAGGGGCAAACAATTATTCACGTCACGCACGATTATGAGGAGGCAATTTCGTTAGCAACAAGGGTTGCCGTAATAAATGCCGGAAAAATTGAGCAGATGGGTTCGGCTCGCGATGTTTTTCAAAATCCGAAATCGGAATTTATTGCCCGTTTTACCGGAGTGCATAATTTTTTCCCTGTTCAGTTGAAGGCATCAGGGAATCATGGGCTGTATATTGCCCAATTAAACTCCGACATTAATTTTTATTGCTATGCCGATAAAATTGCCAAAGTTGGATACGTTTGTTTTTCCGAGAATGCGGTTGTTTTATCAGTAAACGAGCCAAACCAGAGTACTGTAAATGTATTTCGGGGAGTGATAAAGGAAATTATTCCTCAACGATTTGGGTTTGAGGTAATGGTTGATATAGGAACAAGGGTGGTATCGCATATTACATGGGAAGCAATGGAGCGGCTCGGAATTGTTGAAGGTGTAGAAATTTGGATTTCCTTCAAGGCCTCTGCGGTCAGATTTATATCATCGGTAGATTAGTTGGGACGAGTATAGCCGGATTTACGATTACTGTTTTGGTAAACGGTAATAATGTACTTGGTTGCGAATACCACGATGAGGAATACTATAGCGTAAAAACTTAGCGATACTGTAAGAAATAGAGCCGTTGCAAAGGTTATTATGCTACCAATTAAGTCGAGAAATGTAAGGGCTATTCCCCACGAAACGCCATCCTTAAAAATGGATCCGAGTAGGTCGATAACAAGACTTAGTATAATTAGCGATAGTTGAATCCAAATAACAAAATCAATTAAATTCGACTCGTCGGGTAAAAACTGAAAGCCTTTGCTTATTCCCTCTATTACTTGATCCTTCCAAAATATGTAAAGTAATCCTGTTAATACTCCATTTACAAAAAGAACTACCGGCGTAATTAGCAGCGATTTAACAGGTAGATCGAATTTAACCGATAACTTATTTTTAATGCTATTAATCCAGCTGGAACTGGAAAGCCATAGTGTTACAAGAACAATTGCAATAACCCAAAACTCCCACGATTTCCAGTTGGCTAAGCCTTCTAAAAGTGATAAAGTTGGTGGGGTATCCATTGGATTAATAGGTTTCAAATATTCGGTTGCAACAAAGCCACTAATTCCCGATTTGCGAACCATAATCCAGTAGCCCTGCTGTTCGGAGGCAACAAGCGTATCGCCACTTTTAAAACGGCCAATAATTTTTGATGAAGTGGAAGGTGCTTCACGAACAAGCAATACTCCGGTGTTTACTACATACCTATCGCGTGTGCGAAAATTACCCGGTTCGACACACGAAGTAACGATAATAACTATAAAAGCTAATAAAAAAATCCACCTACCTTGCTTGAACATAACTTTCCCAAACATTCAGAATCCGATACAAAGGTAAACAATAGGATGGAAAATTGAATCGATTTGTGAGTTATAATTTATGACGAAATATTTATATAGAAAACGCGCTGTTAAGCGCGTTCATGTTTGAGTTTTTTAATTTTCTTTAAGTACATACTCATCGTATTCCAACTCGAATCGTAATTTATGTCTGGATTCCTCTTGCGCTAAGGAAAGAAAAAGGTTTTTAAAATCGTTGCTATCTACTTTTTCCGAAAGGGCCATGTACAGTTTAAACGCGGCCTTCTCCCTCTTCATGGCTAAAACTAAGGCTTGCTCGTAGGTCATGTTGTCGCGTTCCTGATCGAGCACTACATAGTCGGCGATTTTAAGGTCGCTGACTTTTTCTTTTGAAAGAGTAACAACACCTTCTTTCTTTATTTTGGCTAAACGGGCTTTGTGTCCCATCTCTTCACGGGCAAATTGTTCGAAGGTTTTACGCATTTCGTCGTTGCGCGCATTTTGTGCCAAACGGTTGTAAAAATCAACGGCATCTTGCTCCCGATCTATGGCAAAGGTCAGAATATCGTTGATGTTAGTAAACTCTTTCATGGCTTTTAGTTTTAGCATTATTCAACTTAATTTCAAAGTCGTGGTCAAACATCATCATGGCGTAGTTACATCCGGCTTTGAATTGAAGATAGTTTCCGGCATTTTCGGTAATTCTAAATTGAAGTTTTTGCATTCCGTTTGCCTGTGGAAGTAATGAGAGTATTTCGGTGTGAATATCGTACACATCCTTACCGCTGTTTATCCCAAGGCGACTTAGCAGTTCTAGTAGCAATTCGGGTGTGGTGCTTTCGACCTTGGGTTTCAACCCTGCCTCAAAAACCTGAACGGAGTGGTTGGCATTGGTAAAAGAGCCTCCGGTTTCGTACCACAGCGAAGCGGGTAGTAAGACATCTGCAAGTTGGGCAGTTTCCGTCATGAAAGCATCGACAACAACCTTAAACTCAATTTTGTTTAATTCATCCTTAATGGATTTTCTGTGCAATGTTGTGCCTACGGGGTCTTCTGCAAATATGAAGATGTTGTTCAACTTCCCTGTTTCCAGTAGATTTGATAGGCTATTTATGTTAGATGGAATGTTGCTAACCTTCCACGTCGCTTTTAACTTGTTGGTTAAGGCATTTTCGGTTATTGAAACAGAACCAACTCCCTTGTCGGGAGATATGCCCATGTCGAATAACCCGTGTGAGTTATTTTTAGGTTTAAGCGCAATAAGTCCGCTTGATGTTTTACCTAACTTTCCGGTAATAAGCATTAGGTTCATAATTTCGGTTGCGGTAGCGTCGGTAACCTCTGCTTCCGAGAATATAAGTAACGCGCCGGCATTGTTGTTAAACTCATTGGCAAACTGTTCAATAGTGCGTTTATCGCAACCCGATTGTATGCAGAGTTGTTCGTAATTCTCGGAAAGCAAATGAGAACTGTATTTTCCTAAGCCTTCACAATGGTCGCCAATAAAAATCATGTTTTGCTTATTCTCACTTAGTAAATAGTGATTTACAGCTTTAACAAAGTGAAAGTAAGAATCGATTTTTATAAAATTATCGGCCCTATCGGAGAGATTGCTTGCCTCTTTTGCCAGCACGGTTACCGTTTTTTTAGCGCTGTTAACCATATAACCGGCAACGGGATTGTGCCTATTAATTTGGGTAGCAAATAGGTAAATGTGGTTGGCTTTTGCAATATCTTCGAAAAGCGTGTTTTCTGTTGAATCGAAAGCATAACCATCATCAGTTTGCAAGTAATGGAAACTGCCTACATTGTTGGTTTGTACTGCTGCCCTTGCTAATTTTTGAATTAGATATTGTTCTTCGTTGGTAAGTCCGGCTCCTGCAAAAAAGGCATTCTGGTCGGGCTTTACTTTTTTAATGTTGTTTACGATGGTATCGTAAGCCTCATTCCATGATATTTCAACGAATTTGCCGTTAACTTTTTTCTGTGGTTTGATTATTCGTTGATTGCCGTTGAATAGGCGGTAACCGAATTTACCGTACATGCAAAGGTTGCCGTCGGCATTTACTTGTCCATTGGCTCCGGTTACTTTCATTATAAATCCACCTTTGTGATGGAAGGTTAACTTACAGCCCACGGAGCAATATCCGCAAATTACATCGAATGTTTCGGTTTTTACCGGACCCGGCTTAAATGGAAAGTTTTCGGTTATTGCTCCGGTAGGACAGGCCGAGATACATAAACCGCACGATTCGCATGTTGTATCGGCTAAATTATCGCCCATTGCGGGAGCCACAAACGTATCGAAGCCTCTTTTTACAAGTGTAAGGGCATCGGCTCCGACAATTTCCTTACAAACCCGAATACATCGGGTACATAGAATACATTTGTTATTGTCGATTTCGACAAAAGGATGCGAAAAGTTAACATTGAATTCTTTATGTTCGCCAATAAATCGTAGTTGGTCGGCCTGATAAGTATCTGCATGGCGTTTTAAATCGCAATCGAAGTACTCTACACAACCGCATTCGAGGCAGCGCGCAGTTTCGTGCATGGCTTGTTCGTGGGTGTACCCCAGTTCTACTTCAGAAAAGTTAACCCGTTTATCGGCTTCAAGTACCGGCATCTCTTCGCGAAGTTGACTTTGGTATCTGGATACAAAATCGTTTTTATCCAGTTTCCTAAAGTTGTCCTTTTTGCTTAGAAATTCTTTTGTAGGAGGAATAACGGGCTGTCCGTTTAAGTAAAGGTGGCAGCTATGGGCAGCGAGTTTGGCCTGCGATACCGCTTCGATTATTGTTGCCGGACCTGATACTCCGTCGCCTGCAGCAAATACCGATGGAATGCCAGTTTGTAAAGTTTGCTTGTTTGCCTCAATATCACCCCACTTATTGGCTTTAAGTTCACCTTCCTTAGCATGGCTGTTAACATTTTCCAGAAAATCGATTTCTGTTTTTTGTCCGATTGCTGCAAGTATGTAATCAAAATCCATTTCAAATTCCGAACCTTCAATGGGAATTGGTCTTCTGCGACCGGAGGCATCGGGTTCTCCAAGTTGCATTTTAATTAAGGTCATAGACTTTACCTTGCCGTCAGCGGTTTTATTAACCTTTACCGGAGCGGTAAGAAACAGGTAGTTAACGCCTTCTAGTTTCGATTCGTGTATCTCAATGGGATTTGCTGGCATTTCGGCTTCGGTACGACGGTAGATTACGGTTACATTGGTACTTCCACAGCGTATAGATGTTCGGCAACAGTCCATAGCCGTATTTCCACCGCCAACAACTGCAATTCTCTTTCCTTTGAAGTCGTATTTTTGACCGGTGGCTTCCATGTTGCGCAAAAAGTCGATGCCGGAAAATACGCCGTCGGCATCTTCGCCCTCGGAACCAAGCAACTGTCCACGTTGGGAACCTATTGTGAGAATTGTAGCATCGTACTCTTTCGAAATATCTTTATAGTCGAGATTTTTGCCTAAACGTTGGTTGTACTGAATGGTTGCACCTAACTCGGTAATTGTGGATATTTCCTTGTCGAGTAAATCGTTTGGTAAACGGTATTCGGGAATACCATAACGTAGCCAGCCTCCTGCGTGTGATTGCGCTTCGAAAATATCACATTGATGTCCCTTTTGTTGTAAAAAATATGCAGCCGAAAGTCCGCCGGGACCTGCACCTATTATTGCAACTTTTTTACCTGTAGATGCTGCAATTACAGGTTTGTAATGGTTTTTTGCTTCTAAATCTTTATCGGCTGCGTAACGTTTCAGGTAATCGATACCAACGCCATGCTCTTCGTCCATGTTGTTGCGCCTGCAGGCTGCTTCGCACGGACGAACGCAAACGCGTCCGCATATTGCAGGGAGTGGATTTGCTTGTTTTATTAGCCCGATAGCTTCGCTGTAGAGACCTTTTTCGATAAGCGAGATATAACCCTGAACATCGACTCCTGCCGGGCAGCGTTCTCTACAAGGGGCAACGCAGTCGGCGTAATGGTTGCTCATAATTAAGTCGAGGGCTGTTTTACGGGCTTTGTGTACTCGTTCGTTATCGGTGTTTATTTTCATGCCTTCGGCAACGCGAGTGGAACATGAGGGTTGAAGGTTTCGCTGCCCTTCTATTTCCACTACGCATACAAAACACGATGAGTAAGGTTCGAGCCTGGGGTCGTTGCATAACGTTGGAATGTCGATTCCGTTTCTGCGTGCAACATCCAGTATGTATTCGCCTTTATTGGCTTTAATATTTTTTCCGTTTAAAACTATGTTGACCTGTTCGCTCATTTCAAACTGTATTTAGTTGTATAGTGTACAGTGTTTGTTTTAGGAGTGAGATTTAACTCCTGAGTTTTATTTTGATAAATTAATTTTTTGTTATTGCATCGAAACGACAATTCGAATAACAGTCGCCGCATTTAATGCAAATATCCTGATTGATGGTGTGAACTTTTTTACGTTCCCCGTCGATGGCTTTAACGGGACATTTAACTGCACAAACCGTACAACCTGTACATTTCTCCGGGTCTATTGTATAGGTGAGTAATTTTTTACAGCTATGGGCAGGGCATTTTTTATCTTTTATATGGGCTTCGTATTCGTGCCTAAAGTACTTAATTGTTGTAAGAACCGGGTTCGGTGCAGTTTGTCCCAGCCCGCACAAAGAACTTTCCCTAACCTGTAAGGCCAATTCTTCCAATTTTTCAATATCGCCTTCCTCACCCTCGCCTTGAGTAATACGAGTAAGAATTTCGAGCATTCGTTTTGTCCCAATTCGGCAGAAAGTACATTTTCCGCACGATTCCTTTTGCGTGAAGTCCAGAAAAAATCTTGCTACATCTACCATACAGGTAGTTTCGTCCATAACAACCATTCCTCCGGAGCCCATAATGGCACCGGTTGCGGTAACTTGATCGTAGTCAACTTGGATGTCGATGAGATGTTCGGGAATGCAACCTCCCGAAGGACCGCCCAGTTGGACCGCTTTAAATTTTTTATCGTTCTGAATTCCGCCGCCAAGTTTGTATATAATATCGCGTAGTGGTGTTCCCATAGGAACTTCAACAAGTCCGCCATGCTTAATTTTTCCGGTAAGAGCAAAAACTTTTGTCCCTTTACTTTTTTCGGTGCCATACTTGTTGTACGATTCTGCTCCGTTAGCAATAATGTAAGGAACATTGGCGTAGGTTTCTACATTGTTGATGTTTGAAGGTTTTCGCCATAGCCCTTGTTCTGCCGGAAATGGGGGACGTTTGGAAGGCATTCCGCGTTTTCCCTCGATAGATGCCATTAGGGCGGTTTCTTCACCGCAAACAAAAGCTCCGGCACCTTCTTTTATATTGATGTTGAGGTTGAAACCATCGATTCCCATTATGTTTTTGCCTAAATACCCATGTTCTCTGGCTTGGGAAAGCGCTATGTTTAATCGTTTTATGGCCAAAGGGTACTCTGCTCTACAGTAAATTATCCCATTGGTGGCACCTATAGCGTATGCGCCGATTATCATTCCTTCTATTACTGCATGGGGATCGCCTTCGAGCAATGAACGATCCATAAATGCTCCGGGATCACCTTCGTCGGCATTGCAAATAATGTATTTTTCGTCAGCTTTATTTGAGTATGCAAAGCGCCACTTTAATCCGGTAGGGAAACCGCCTCCTCCACGGCCACGTAATCCCGAATCGATTATTGTTTGGATAATTGTTTCGGGCTGCATCTTTTCGTTAACAATTTTGCGTAAAGCTTGGTAACCATTGCGACTTTCGTACTCATGTATATTTTCAGGATCGATATATCCGCAATTGCGAAGGGCAATTTTTACTTGACCGTCGAAAAATGAGTTGTCGGGCGTTTTGAATAAATCGGTTTTTACCACGTAATCCTTAATCGGATTATGCCCGATTATGTGTTGCTGAACAATTTCCAACGCTTTATCTTCATTTACATCTCCATATATCATTGAGCCGTTTTCGTCAACCACCTCTACAAGCGGTTCTCGAAAACACATACCTATACAGCTGGTTTTAGCTAGTTCGAAGTTGAGGTTTTCGGCGTCTTTTATGGCTTTTAGTTTGTTGTAAACTTTATTTGCGCCGGCGGCTATTCCGCAACTTCCTAAGCCAACAATTACCTTAGTTTGTGCCATTTTTGTGAGTTTGTCAGTAGGGTAAATATTTAGTAACGGTTAACGCTTACTTGTTTTCTTTTTCTTTGATTTTAATTTCCTTGATGATTTTAACGGCAGAACTACCGGTTAATTTTCCATAGCTTTCTTCGTCAATCATCATTACGGGAGCTAACGAGCAGCAGCCAAGGCAGGCAACTGTTTCCAAGGTAAAAAGTTTATCGGGAGTGGTTTCTCCGTCCGATACGCCAAGGGCATCTTTTATGGCTGTAGATATAGCATCGGCTCCTTGAACGTGACATGCCGTTCCATGGCATACTTTAACAATATGCTTTCCAACCGGCGAGAGTCTGAATTGCGCATAAAAAGTGGCAACTCCGTACATATCGCTAAGTTTGAGTCCTGTTTTTGCAGAAAGTAATTCAAATGCAGAACGCGGTATGTATCCGTAAATTGATTGAACTCCTTGAAGTAAGGGGATTAAGTTGCCTTTTTTCCCTTTGTACTTTTCAATTAACGGTTCAATTAGTTTAAGGTCAACATTGTCCGCTATTTTCTTGTTCTCAGTTTCTGTAAGTAGTCGTTGTACTCGCATTTACATTTTTGTTTAAGAAATTTGAAAATCGGATTATATTCTGTGTTTGTTTTTCTTGTACTACTTTACAAAAAAAGCATTTTTTTTGGCTGAACTAGTAGAAGGTAAAAAAAACTTACCAACATTTATTTGTTCTTCTGTTAATTAAGAGACCTACTAAAGCAACAAAGCATGCTGGATAATTGTAACTCTATTGGAGCCATTATCACATGCATGCCTTGTTAAATCACGATAACTCGCTTGTGTGTAAAAACTAAGTTAGCGATGGATTGTTATACAGCACCTTGAGCTATCATTGCATCGGCAACTTTTACAAATCCGCCGATATTGGCACCATCAACGTAGTTGATAAAGCCATCTTCTTTTGTCCCGTATTTCTTACATGTTTCGTGAATATCGACCATAATTTGGTGTAAGCGCTGGTCAACTTCTTCACGGGTCCATGACAGACGTAGCGAGTTTTGCGACATTTCGAGTCCCGATGTTGCAACACCACCGGCATTGGCAGCCTTACCAGGACCGTAAAGTATTTTAGCATTTAGGAATACATCAACGGCTTCGGGTGTCGATGGCATGTTGGCACCTTCGGAAACGCATATACATCCGTTACGAACAAGAGTTTTTGCCTCTTCACCGTTAATCTCGTTTTGGGTTGCCGATGGCAATGCAATGTCGCATTTAATTCCCCATGGACGTTCTGCCGGATAGTACTCGCAACCGTATTTTTCGGCATACTCTTTAATACGTCCACGTTTTTCGTTCTTCAGCCACATTACAAATTGAAGTTTCTCCTTATCGATACCCTTTGGATCGTAAATAAATCCGTCGGAATCCGATAGAGTGACAACTTTACCGCCAAGTTCGGTTACTTTTTCAACGGTGTATTGGGCAACATTTCCGGATCCTGAAACGGCAACTATTTTGTCTTTAAAACTTTCACCACGAGTTTTAAGCATTTCCTTAGCAAAGTATGTATTTCCATAACCTGTAGCTTCGGGACGAATTAGCGAACCTCCCCATTTTAGTCCTTTACCCGTTAAAACGCCGGTAAACTCGTTGATAATACGCTTGTACTGGCCGAACAGGAAGCCAATTTCGCGTCCGCCTACACCTATATCACCGGCAGGAACATCGGTATCAGGGCCAATATGGCGAGAAAGTTCTGTCATGAAACTTTGGCAAAAGCGCATAACTTCCCTGTCGCTCTTTCCTTTAGGGTCGAAATCGGAGCCACCTTTTCCACCGCCCATTGGCAGGGTGGTTAAGCTGTTTTTAAATACCTGTTCGAATGCTAAAAATTTAAGAATGCTTAAGTTTACGGTTGGGTGAAAGCGTAATCCTCCTTTGTATGGGCCAATGGCGCTATTCATTTCAATACGATATCCTCTATTAATTTGAATGTTTCCTTTATCGTCAATCCAAGGAACTCGGAACATAATAACCCTTTCGGGCTCGGTTATACGTTCAAGTATTTTTTCTTCCATGTAAATGGGGTTTTCCTCGATAAACGGGAAAATACTTTCAATTACTTCGCGGGCAGCCTGATGAAATTCGGGTTCACCGACATTTTTAGCAATCAACTTAGCCATAAAGGCGTTAACTTTTTCCTGAGATGCGATGTCTTTCATTTTAGTATGAGTTTAGTTAGATTGGTAAGAAATATTAATGCTCAATTTATTGGATAAAAACATTAGTTCAAATACAACACGTTAAAAAACAGTTTATTACTTAAGTGCGAACTAAGTGTTTTACGGATATGTTTTAGGTGATTTGCGTAAAATGGTAAAACCCCTTGACAAGAGTTTTAATAATTCGTTATCTTAACAAATATTAGGTAATTACTATATTTTATCGAGCATGGATAAGTCCAAAACAAATGCCGAGGATTACTATCGGTTGATGGCTCAAACTAAAGAGCGACTTAAGGAACTTTCGGCCATAAATCGTACTGTTTCTATCATTAAGGAGGCAAAACCCATAGCGGATACGTTGCACCAGTTTTGTATGATTTTGCCCGATGCGTGGCAATACCCTGAATATACCGTTGCAAGGGTAAAGTATGCCCAGTACGAGTTTACCTCGCCCGGATTTAAGGAAACTCCATGGTGTCAGCGCGAAGGGTTCGAATCGATTGATGGATTTTTTGGAGCGATTGAGATATTTTACACACGGGAGGTTCACGAAGAAGATGAAGGCCCTTTTCTAAAGGAAGAGCGAGACTTAATAAAGAATTTGGCCAATATTATTCTTGGTTACATTAACAGCGTTAAGGGGCAGGAAGTAGTTAAAACCAAGCCTAAGGTTTTGCCAAAGGTTTCCGAAAGTCAAAGTAAACGGCTGCTTCAGCGTTTTATAAATCAGCACAATGCCGATAGGGATATTTACCACGATTTGATGCCGTTTAAGGTTCATGAAATACTTTTAATATCAACTTTATACGATGCGTATAGCATTGAAAGGGAAGATCGGCTAACCGATAATATTTTGGGCGAGTATGCCAAGTTAAGTTTATCGAGTGTTCCCCGAATAACCGGGGTTTCCAGTCTTAATGAGGCGTTAGAAAAGTTGCAGGAAAAATATTTTAACCTTATAATAATTATGATGGGAGCCGACACGGTTACGCCGCTTAAAATGGCTCGCAGAATTAAGGGGGAGTTTAAGCATATTCCTCTATACCTGTTGGTTAATAACAGCATTATAATTAATAAGATAGAAAAAACTCCGCTGGCGGCGGAGGGCATCGATAAGGTTTTTGTGTGGAACGGAGAACCCAAAATTTTCTTTTCCATGATTAAGCTGTTGGAGGATAGGGTTAATATTGAAAACGATACGCGCATAGCGCTTACCCGGGCCATTTTATTGGTTGAGGATTCTCCTAAATATTATTCCCGGTATCTTCCTTTACTGTATGGTAGCGTTTTAGACCAAACCAAGCGTATTCTGGAGGATGTTAGTACGGACGATTTGTATAAAGTCTTGAGGATTCGCGTTCGACCAAAAGTGCTGCTGGCAAGTAATTACGAGGAGGCGTTGGAGTTATATCAACGGTATAAGCAATTTATGCTTTGCCTTATTTCGGATGTTAAGTTTTTTAAAAAAGGCAAAATGTTCGACGATGCCGGAGTTCAGTTGGTTGAGCATGTTAGAAAAGAGACTCCGAATTTGCCTGTGATTTTACAGTCGTACGAGACTGCTAATGCTGAAGTAGCAAAAAAGTTAAATGTGGCTTTTATCGATAAAAATTCAGAGAGTTTAATGCAGGAAATTAAAAATTTTCTGAATAATTACTTAGGCTTTGGAGATTTCGTGTTTCGCGATGAAGTTGGAAACCCTATTACGGTAGCATCGAATTTGGAAGAGTTTGAAAAGGCGTTGCGCATTATTCCCGATGAAAGTTTGCTTTACCATGCGCAAAAAAATCACTTTTCCATGTGGCTGTCTGCAAGAGGCGAAATTCAGGTAGCCCGTATAATTCATCCCTCAACAATCGATGATTTTACCGGGCCTTCGGAGATTCGTGAATATCTTTTAACTACATTAAAAAAGTACAGGCAGGAAAAGCGAAGGGGCAAAATTGTTGGATTCGAAAGCAACTGGGAGGTTGACGAGAGCAACATTGTTAGTTTATCCGATGGGTCTATTGGAGGAAAGGGTAGGGGTTTGGCCTTTATTAATACGTTACTTTACACTTTCGATATTTCGCAGTTTATTCCTAATATAAACTTACGCACTCCGCGCACTTCCATAATTGGTTCCAACGAGTACGAGTGTTTCATGGCACGAAACGATCTTTACGATAAGGTTATTAATTCAAAGTCGTACGTTGATGTTGAAAAGTTGTTCTTGGCTGCCGATCTTTCGGAACAGTTGGTTTTTCGCTTGGAACGGTTGTTGGAAATATACACGCGCCCATTGGCCGTGCGATCTTCGGGAATGTTAGAAGATTCCATACTTCAACCTTTTGCTGGGGTTTTCGAAACTTACATAATTCCTAATTCGCATCCCGATAAAAAAGTGAGGCTTTTGCAGTTGATAAATGCCATAAAAATGGTTTACGCTTCGGTTTTTTCCACAACTGCGCGAACATACGTGAAAGCCTTAAATCTTAAAATTGAAGATGAGAAAATGGCTGTAATTATTCAGGAAGTTGTGGGAAGCAAGTATGGAAATTATTACTATCCTCATATTAGCGGAGTAGCACAGTCGTATAATTACTATCCATTTGGGCATATTAATCCCGAAGATGGCTTTGCAAATTTAGCCATCGGACTGGGTAAACATGTTGTAGAGGGAGGCCGCACGTATAGGTTTTGCCCAAAGTACCCGACTCTGATAAACTATACGTTACAGGACTTGATAAAAAATTCTCAGGTAGATTTTTTGGCGGTAGATTTGGCTAAGCATGATTATGATTTGCTTACCGGCGATGAAGCGGGGTTGGCTAGGCTCGATTTATACGATGCAGAGCAGCATGGAAACTTAAAACATTGTGCTTCGGTTTACAGTGCCGAGAATTCGAATTTAGTTCCCGGTATCGGGCAGCCGGGGCCAAGAGTTGTAAACTTTGCCAATATTTTAAAGTATAACTATATTCCGTTGGCACAAACAATCGATACATTGTTGGATGTGGTTAAGGAAGCATTGGGGACGCCATGCGAAATAGAATTTGCTGTTGATCTGAATAAGGGAAAGGACTATAAATCGACCTTTTTTCTGCTTCAAATTAAGCCTTTAATGGGAAATACCAAAGAGTATAATATTGATGCGGGAAGTATCGATAGGGAAAAGGCAATTCTTGTTTCCAATAACAGTATGGGAAATGGGCTAATCGAAAATATTCAGGATGTTGTTTATATAAAACGGGATATATTCAATAAGTCATATACTCAGGAAATGGCTGCAGAGGTTGACGGGTTAAATACTCTTTTATCGGAACAAGGATGCTCGTATATTTTGATAGGCCCGGGACGATGGGGTACTAGCGATAGATGGATTGGCATACCGGTAACGTGGTCGCAAATATCCAATGCGAAGGTAATTGTGGAAACCAGCTTCGAAGATTTTCCTTTAGATGCTTCGTATGGTTCACATTTCTTTCACAATGTAATATCCATGAATGTTGGTTACTGTTCCGTTGGAAATTCCGATAAGTTCTCAACTATTTCGTGGGAGGTTCTCGATGCCCTTCCTTCCGAAAACGAAACGGTATTTTTCCGTCATGTTCGATTCGAAAGTCCATTAACAGTAAAAATGGATGGAACTCAGCGATTAATGGTTGTATCGCGTGAAAAATAGTTTTTGCTTGTATGGCAATTTGTTTTTTGGTTTAGGTATAAATTTATTTGTAAAATTTAAGAGTTAAAACGAGTCGATAAGTTATAAATAGTATGTGTATTTTTTATATTTTCGTAATGCAAATCAAATTAAAAGAGATATGGATAAAAGTTTAAAGGGAACAGCTACCGAGCAAAACTTGTTAAAGGCATTTGCAGGAGAATCGCAAGCAAAAAATCGTTACACTTTCTTTTCTAAAGTAGCCCAAAAGGAAGGATATGAACAAATTGCCGAGATATTTATGACTACCGCTTTGCAGGAAGAGCAACATGCCAAGCAATTCTTTAAATTTTTGGAAGGTGGTATGGTTGAAATAACCGCTTCGTATCCTGCTGGAGTAATTGGGACTACGGCCGAAAATCTTAAAGCCGCAGCAATGGGCGAAAACGAAGAATGGTCTTCACTTTATCCTGAATTTGCTAAAGTTGCAGAGCAAGAAGGTTTCCCAAAAATTGCAACAGCTTTCAAATTAACGGCAACGGTCGAAAAGGAGCACGAGGAGCGTTACAAAAAGTTGTTGGAAAGAGTTGAGACCAATACTGTTTTTGAACGCGAAGAGGAAGTTGAATGGGTTTGCAGGAAGTGCGGGTACGTTCATAGAGGTAAAAAAGCGTTAAAAAATTGTCCGGTTTGTGGGCATCCTCAAGCATATTTCGAAGAGAAAAAAGAGAATTACTAAACAATCTTTTTTACTTACGTGTTAAACCGTTAGAGTTGCTCTAACGGTTTTTTATTTTCAAGGTTTACATACGCTATAAATGTCTATTTTTTGTAACTTTCACCGAAAATACATACGAGAAGCCATGAAAAAGAAAAGTGTTTATTTGCTGATACTTACTTTAGTATTGCTATTGGGAACCGAAATTGCCAATGCTCAGTTTAAAAAATGGGCTTTGGTAATGACAAAAGGAACGGGTTATACCAATCAGGCTTGGCGAACTCGTTATGATTTTCCTGAAAAAGAGATAAAGGAACTTTGGGACGACGGATACGAAATTACAAACTTGTCGTATGGAATGAAACTTTGGTGTGTGGTTGGAACAAAGGGAACAACATATACTGCACAACGTTGGAAAACGTTAACCGATTTTCCAAAAGACGATATTAAAAAAGCATGGGACGACGGTTACTATATTACCGACCTGGTTTACGGGAATGGTAAATGGGCTGCGATATTTTCCAAAGGTTCTAAAATTACTCAACAAGCTTGGCGAACTCGTACCAATTTTCCTGAAACGGAGATTAACGAGTTAACCGGCGAAGGTTATGCCATTACAAACCTTTGCTACGGGGAAGACCGTTGGGCATTGGTAATGTCGAAAGGTACGGGAATGGACAAGCAGGTTTGGTTCGAAAGTAAAAGTTATCCTGACGAAAAAATCAAACAATACTGGGATGATGATTATTATATTACCGATATTACTTACGGAAATGGAGAATGGGTTGTGGTAATGTCGAAAGGAACTGGATTTACAAAGCAGTCGTGGCGAACCAGAACGTATTACCCGGAAAAAGAAATTAAGGAACTTTGGGACGATAGCCATTACATAACAACAATAGTAAGCGATTTCGATACTGCTCCAATTGATTTAAGTAGTTCCAATGTTGTAACTTCCAACATTAGTAATAACCTTTCGCGTCGAAGGGGAAGTAGTTCGCTTAATCCTATGTACTTAAAAACGAATGACGATTTTTCTTTATTAAATATTAATTATACTGGAACAGAAAATAGTTGCATTAGCCGAGATGCTTATCTGGAGGATCCTAGTACAGGAACCCATTACAATTTGATAGGGGCAGTTGGAATCCCAATTTGTGAAACGGATTACTATAAAAAAATCGAGAATTTTTCATTGATTTTCGATAAGGTTCCTTCTTCGGTTAAGGTATTGAATCTTGTGGAAACAGGTGCTTCCAATTCTTTTAACTTGTATGGGATGAAAATAGATGGTAGTGTTGTTTCGCCTATGCCCACCACAGACAATAACCTGGCAAAAAGTGAACCTACCGGACTTCCACCAATCCTGTCGATAGAGGATATCGCCCTTTCTACAAATTCCATTAGCGCAACGGAAACGTCAACCCTATCGGTTACGCTGAAGAATGTGGGGCCGGGCGACGCCCGTGACGTTACGCTTAACTTAGAATCCAACTTAAAGGATTTACAGTTTGCCTCTTCTACGGAGTTCCCGGTAATTTCAGCAAATGGTGGGAAGCAGACAATTTCCGTTCCCATTACTGGAACGGTAGATTTGCCGGCTACCGTTGCGCAGCTTAAAATCGAGGTGCAGGAACCTCACTTCAAGGTTAAAATTCAGGGTAAGCAATTGTCGGTTCCTACCCAGGAGTTTCAAAAGCCTGAGTTGCTGCTGGCCAAGTATGCCATGGTCGAAAATCAAAGTGCCAATCCCAACAACCAGATAGATATAAACGAGATGGTCGATTTGGTGTTTGCCGTTCAAAATGTTGGACTTGGCGATGCTAATAATGTTAACATTTCGGTCGATAATAACCAAAAGGGGGTTATGTTTTTGGGCGTTGTAAACGGAAATCAGCTATTAAGGCAAAATCCGACGTTTGGCTCAATTCCTTCCGGGAAGTACGAAACGGTAACGTATAGGTACTTTATAAACAGCGAGTTTACCGACCCCGATTTGCAGTTTACCATTAATGCAAACGAGAAGGTCGGAAAGTTTGGATTTTCTCAGCCCAAGGAGTTTGCCATAAACACTAAGCTGTCCGAGGAAGGGTATATCCGGACGGTTGCCAGCAATAATGTACAGTCACCTGCAAACAAAGTGGTTATCGAGGATATTCCCGATTTTGTGGTTGACGTTGACACGAACATTCCAACGGCAAGTATGTCGAATAACAGCGCTTATGCGCTGATTGTTGGTAACGAGGACTACAGCTCGCGACAGGTCGGGTTAAGCAAGGAGCAGAATGTTGAGTTTGCCGTGAACGATGCGAACATGTTTGCTTTGTACTGCGAGAAAACGATAGGTATTCCCAAGCGGCAAATTAAGGTTTTATTGAATGCTACTGCTGCCGAAATATCGCAGGGTTTGGCTTGGCTTGCCAACTTGGCAAAAATCGAAAACGGTAATGCCGAACTTTACTTTTACTACTCTGGTCATGGTTTACCCGATGAGCAAACCAAGGAGGCTTACTTGGTTCCGGTTGATGTAAGCGGTTCCAACCTAACGTATGCCATTAAGGTTGCCGATGTTTATAAAACATTGTCCGAGCAGCCGACAAAAAGGGTAAATGTATTCTTGGATGCTTGTTTTAGCGGTGGCGGTCGTAACGAGGGGTTGGTTGCTGTAAAAGGCGTAAAGGTAAAGCCCAAAAACGCTCCCATTCCGAATAAAATGGTTGTGCTTACCTCGAGTACGGGCGACGAGAGTTCGGCTGTTTATAAGGAAAAGCAGCACGGCTACTTTACTTACTTCTTGTTGAAAAAGTTGCAGGAAACCAAGGGCGACGTTAACTATAACGACCTTAGTAGCTACATAATTCAGAACGTTCGTAAGGAGACCGGAATATCCGGGAAAATTCAAACTCCTCAGGTATTGGTTAATCCGGATTCAGGTGAAAATTGGAAGGGGTGGACGCTTAAGTAGGGTTGTTTAAGTGGGCGACATCTGTCCTTTTAATCATTTAACGTTTCACGTGTCGTATGCTCAAGGCTGCTTCTGAATTTAGATTTACTACCTTTGCATAAACTTATTTTTAATTACCTATGATTTACCCTGAAACCTTTGAGCAAAAGGTTGGCTTCGATAAGTTGCGCGAACTTGCCGTAGAGCGTTGTTTATGCCCGTTGGGTGTGCAAAAGATTCGTGATGTTGGTTGTAGCAGTAAATTTTCGGAAGTAGAACTTTGGATTAAGCAGGTTGACGAGATGAAGTCGATTTGCATGATGGAGCAGGGATTTCCCGTTGATGGGTATTTTGACGTTACGCCTTCGTTGCGAAAAATAGCCAAGGAAGGTAATTGGCTCGACGAAACCGAGTTGGTAAACCTGCGTCAGTCGCTTAATGCCATTAAGCAGCTAATTACCTTTGTAGGAAAGGTTACCGAAAAGTATCCCACAATAGCCCAGTTGGCAAAGGGTGTTAGCTATTACCCTTACGTTACGGAGCGTATCGATGCAATTCTTGATAAGTTTGGTAGGATAAAGGATAACGCATCGTCGGAATTGGCACAGATTAGGTCGTCTATTACGAGTCGTCAGTCATCGGTTAGCAAGTTAGTTCAAACCATACTCCGTTCTGCACGAGACCAAGGCGTTGTCGAGTCCGATGTTTCGCCAACCATAAGGGATGGACGTGTGGTTATCCCGGTAGCGGCGGGCAATAAGCGAAAGCTTAAAGGTATTGTACACGACGAATCGGCCACGGGTAAAACCGTGTTTATCGAGCCTGTTGAGGTTGTTGAACTTAATAATGAAATAAGGGAGTTGGAGTACGAAGAAAAGCGGGAAGTTGTTCGTATTCTTATTGAGTTTGCCAATGTAATTCGCCCTTATTTGCCGGATTTGCTCAATGCTTACAATTTCATGGGCGAGATTGATTTTATAAGGGCCAAGGCTTTGTTGGCTATTGAGTTTAACGGTACCAAACCGATAATAAACGAGGGGAAGGGAATTTTTCTTAAACAGGCCAAGCATCCTATTTTGCAGTTTGCCCTAAAGAAGGAAGGGAAAAGCGTTGTTCCTCTCGATATCGAATTAAATCAGGAGAATCGAATATTACTAATATCGGGGCCGAATGCCGGAGGAAAGTCGGTTTGTTTAAAAACTGTTGGACTGCTTCAGTATATGTTTCAATGCGGGTTTTTGCCGAGTGCTTTGGAAAATTCGGAAATGGGGGTATTCAAAAATATTTTTATTGATATTGGCGATGAGCAGTCCATCGAGAACGATTTGAGTACGTATAGTTCGCACCTCTTCAGCATGAAGCACTTTCTTAAAAATGCCGATAGCGATAGTTTGGTTTTAATCGATGAGTTTGGTGCGGGTACGGAACCTACGGCGGGTGGTGCAATTGCCGAAGCCATATTGCAGACTTTTTGCAACCTGCAAACCTTTGGGGTAATAACTACGCACTACTCTAACCTAAAGCACTTTGCCGCCAATACTCCGGGTATTATAAACGGGGCTATGCTTTTCGACCATGTTAAAATAGAGCCTTTGTTTAAGTTGGAGATGGGAAAACCGGGGAGTAGCTTTGCTTTTGAAATTGCCCGAAAAATTGGTTTACCCGAAGATGTGGTCGTCAGCGCTGCCGGGAAAGTGGGTGCCGATTATGTTACTTTCGAAAAGCATTTGCGCGAAATTTCGCGCGATAAGCGGTATTGGGAGAAGAAACGGGAGAATATTCGAATTGCTAACAAAAAGGCCGATGCGGCTCAGGAGAAGTTGCAAAAGGAACTTGAAGAGGTAGAGCGTCAGCGTAAGCAAATTATTGCCGACGCTAAAGCCGAAGCGGAAAGCCTGCTGTCCGATACAAATAAAACAATCGAGAATACCATTCGAATTATTAAGGAAACCAATGCGCAGAAGGAGGAGACTAAGCAGGCGCGCGAGGAGTTGGAACAGTTTAAGGAAACGGTTCAGAATGTTACCTTAACCGATGCCGAAATCGAGAAGAAGATAGAGCAAATAAAGCGTAGGCAGGAGCGAAAAGCCCAAAAACGAGAAGACGAAAAGGTTGTTAAGAAAAAAGTTGTTGCGGAAAAACCGATTGTCCCGGGTGATAAGGTGAACGTGAAAGGAAGCGATTTGGTTGGAGAAGTACTAAGCATTTCGACCGATACGGCATCGGTGGCTTTTGGCGAGATGATTACCGTGCAAAAGGTAAACAGGCTAAAAAGGGTAGTTCCCGGTAATTCTGATAATTCGAAGAGTGTGGGATTTCCCCAAAAATCGGGATTCGATGTTTATAACCGAAGGTTGAATTTTAAGACCGATATAGATGTTCGTGGTTTTAGAGCCGATGAGGCTCTTGAAACGGTTCAGGATTTAGTTGATGATGCTCTAATGCTTGGATTTTCGACGGTGCGAATTTTACACGGTAAGGGCAACGGTATTTTGCGACAGGTTATTCGCGATTACCTAAAAAGAACTCCGGGAATTGTCAACTTTGCCGATGAGCACGAGGAGTTTGGTGGTGCCGGAATAACAGTGGTAGAACTCGATGTGTAATGTCATTTATGGCGAAGTCGAAAAGTCTTATTGATCAAAATCAATATTTTTCAGCATTGAAAATCCAAAGTTTATTCTCATGTCAAATTTGTGTTACTCATTATTTTAAATCAATTCAGTAGGGCTTGCCCTGTTCATAAATTACGCGACTGGTTATTAAGTTTTTACAATTCCCTGTTTTGTTATGTTGGTGTTTTGTATATTAGCTAAAACAATATAACGCTTGGAACTGCTCATATACTCACGAAAAATTTCGAACCGTTTCGAGTTCATTACACGGTTTATTTTTAAGGAAATTCTTAAGGTAAATTATCGGTTAACCACTTCGTTTACCGAGGCTAGCGAGTATTCCGGGCCTTTAATTTGTTACGACAGTAAGGCTATTGCAAGTTCGTTGCATATTCTTCCGCAAGGGCTACTTTGTGAAACAGGCGTACAGGTTCACACCTTTGAGTTTACAACGTGGAATGGGTTGCCGGCTTTTCCTGCATGTAAATCCGATGCCGATATTCCTTTCGATATTTTTACCGCATCGTTTTATCTGGTTTCGCGCTACGAGGAGTATGTTTCCAAAAAATTCGATAAGCACGGACGCTTTCCTGCATCGCAGAGTTTAGCCGAGAAGCATAATTTTTTACACTTGCCTATTGTCGATATTTGGGCTTTTGAACTTTTAAAGTTGCTGGAAAAGAGGTTCGGGGTAAAAAGTGTAAAAGCACGTAAGTTTAGCTGGCTAACTACCTTCGATATGGATTGTGCTTTTATGTTCAGGCATAAAGGTTTTTTGCGGAATGCTTCGGGAATGCTTCGGAGTTTTGTTACGTTAAACTTTGCAGAGTTGGCTCTACGATTAAAGGTGCTGCTTGGTTTTGAACTCGATCCAATGGATGTTTATTCCGAGTTAATGGATATTTTACCGCAAGGTTCCAAAACGCTATGGTTTATTCATGCAGGGAAATGGGGAAAGTACGACAAGTCTATAAGTTTGAAAAACAAGTTGGTAAGTGGTCTTGTCGAGCAGTTGTCCGATAAGTATGAAGTGGGAATTCATCCTTCGTACAAATCTTTTTTGAATGAAAATCAGTATCGAAAAGAGTTATCAACGCTGGTTAGTGCGCTTTTACGGGCAGTAACCGTGTCGCGTTTTCATTTTTTAAGGTTTAAAATACCTGACTCCTTTCGATTTTTGTCCACCTGTGGCATTACAACCGAGTATTCGATGGGCTATCCCGATAGGGTAGGATTCCGAGCCGGAACGTGCACGCCTTTTACTCTTTACGATTTGTTGGATGAGCAGTCCTTAAATGTTAAGGTTGTTCCGTTTGCAGTTATGGATTCAACGTTAAAAATGAGGTTGAAGTTAAACGAACAGCAGGCCGTAAAGCAAATACAGGATTTAGTTGATGTTGTGAAGTCGGTAAATGGAACTTTTGTAAGTATTTGGCATACCAACTACTTGGCTTCGTTTGGTAAAAACAAGGGTTATTTCCCTGTTTTGCAGGGAATGTTGGATTATTTAAAAACTTTCGACGATGAATATCCGAATCTTACAGCGTGAACAAATAGACGATGCCCGATGGAACTTTATTGTTGACGAGGCGGTCAACGGTATTGTTTATGCCTATACATGGTATCTCGATGTTGTTTCGCCGGGTTGGGGAGCGTTGGTTTCGGATAATTACGAGTACATATTTCCGTTGCCAAAATGCGAAAAGTATTGTCAGAAGTTGATTTTGCAGCCGTTATTTGCACAGCAGTTAGGCTTGTTTTCCAATTCGGCGGTAACGCCGGAAATTCTCGATGAGTTTCTCAGCCTGCTGAAGTTAAATTTTAAGTATGTTGAGTTAAACCTGAATACTATTAATAAAACCGTTGAGTTTGCCAAGTATGCTCACGAAAGGGTAACTTACCATTTGTGTTTGGTTCAGCCTTACAGTAATATTCAGAAGAAGTATAAAGTTAATACCAAGCGCAACTGTTTAAAATCGTTTGCTCTGGGAGTTGAGGTTCACAAGAATATTCCTTCCGATACGTTTTTGGATTTTTACTTTCAAAATGCGGCGCATAGCGTAAATAGTGGCATGAAAAGTAAAATTTCAACCTTGGTTGAAGTTCTTGTTAAGCATAAGTATGCCGAAATTGTTGGGGCTCGTGTTGGTAACGGGAGTTTGTGTGCTGTTGCATTACTGGTGCGAAGCAATGGTAAGTTAATTTATTTGTTGGCGGCATCGTCTGCAATTGGTAAGCAGAATAGGGCTATGTTTTCTATTGTTGATCAGGTAATTCGTTGGAGTGCGGAAGACAATGTCGTTTTGGATTTTGAAGGTTCCATGATACCTTCGGTAGCTCGTTTTTACGCAGGTTTTGGAGCACAGCCATGTTCGTACCAGCGAATAGTTGTAAATAGGTTGAGTTTTCCGTATAAGGTGGGCTTGTTCTTCAAACAAAAATTCTTGAAGTAATATAAATTGATTTATAATGATATCTACAGCAAAACTTACATTAAAGCAATTAACCGTATTCTCAAACGACACAAAGTTATTTAACAGGGAGTTGTTGCCGATTAGCCGTACACGGGCATTGTCGTACATGGCAAACCCTCGCGCAAACAACGACGACAACGTGCTTTACTTGGCTTACGACGACGACCGTTTGGTTGGTTATCGCAGCGTTTTACCCGACTTGGCATACATCGATGAAAAACCGCACAGGTTTGTTTGGCTTAGCGGAACGTGGGTTCATCCCGATTACCGTCGCAGGGGAATATCTACCCGTTTACTCGAAGATATAACTGCCGATTGGAACGGAATGGTTTTAGGAAACCGGATGGCTCCCGGAGTAAAGCAAATTTTCGATAAAATTACTTTTTTGCACGATGTTTTTCAGGTGGATGGAATTAGGTTTCACTTGCGTAAAACATTTCTTAAAACTTACAATTGCTGTAATTATAGTAATCGGTTGGGCAGAATAGGCGAGCGGTGCATTAACTTTTTTAATTTTTCAATATTAAACAGGAACTTGCTAAAGTTGCCTACAGAGGTTGAGTTGGATTACTTTTCGCGTCCCGATGCAGAGTTAAACGAATTGTTTGCACAGAGTTGTGAACATACGCTTACCAAAAGAACCGATTTGGAATGGAATTGGATTTTACGTTTCCCATGGCTTCTTTCTGCGCCATTGCCCGATGTGGTTTCACAGAAGTATTTTTTTGCATCGGCAGTAAAATCTTTTAATCAGTTTTTAGTAAAGGTTTACCGTGGCGGAGAATTATTGGGTATGTTACACATGCAGCATAGTAATACGCGGTTTTCCGTGCCATTTTCTAATTTCAACGAGGAGTATGCGGATTTAATGGCGAAAATAGTTTTGCTTCATGCCCATAAGTGCAAGGCTTCTTTTATTACAGTTTACAATCCGTTATTAATTAATGGGTTGAAGCAGTTAAGGATGTACTACTTTTACAGTACCGATAGGGTTCGTAAGTATGTTGCAACTAATCCGTTTGCCCAGATGTTAAACGGCAAGGTTATTAATTTTGCCGATGGCGAGGGCGATAATGCTTTTATTTAGCAAGAAGTTAAATTGGTAATGTTGTCAACCTATTAATCCATAAGACTTTCGAAGTCGATTGCTGCTGTATGCTCGGTTTCTAAAACTTTTCCTTTTTCGCATTTTAGGGTTCGTGCCGGATATTTCTTTATCAGGTTTATGTTATGAGTGGCCATAATAACAGCCTTTCCGCTAACAACAATGTTATGCAGAACATCCATAATTCCCTCGGAAGTTTCAATGTCCAAATTTCCGGTTGGCTCGTCAGCCAAAATTACATCGGGGTTATTTAGTAACGCTCGTGCAATAACCACCCTTTGCTGCTCGCCTCCCGAAAGTTGGTGCGGCATTTTGTAATCTTTAAATTTTAATCCAACTAAATCCAGCACGTCGGAAATGCGCTGCTTAATCTCGTTTTTGTTTTTCCATCCCGTGGAGCGGAGAACAAATTGCAGATTTTCGTAAACACTTCTATCCGTTAACAGTTGAAAATCTTGAAAAACAATGCCGATTTTTCGACGAAGTTTAGGTACTTGTCTGCGTTTAACTTTTCGGAGGTTAAAACCACAAATAGTTGCATCGCCTTGCGAAAGGGGTAATTCGGCCGTAATTGTTTTAATCAGGCTGGTTTTTCCGCTTCCAACTCTTCCAATTATATACAAAAACTCACCCTTTTGTACCGATAAGTTTACGTCGGTTAGGATAAGGCTGTCTTCCTGAAAGATATTTGCCTTTTTTATGTCAATAAGAGTGTTTTCGTCCATATTTGCTGCAACTATAGTTTCTTCAAGTTGCTAAGGTATGAAATATCAATGTAAAATTTAGCATTTCAACATGCTAATAAATATTGATGGTTCCTGTTTAACTGCTTTTAATAAAAATGTAATTAGCCTTGCGTATTCATGCTTTATAAAGAAGTAATCGTGATAAGCAGGAGGTAATTTATCTCCAATTGACGAAAATAGGGGCATTCATCCATGCAAATTTTATTGGAGAATAACTCCATGGAAGACTATCAAGTAAAACATCAAACCCCAATTGTTCAACATTTAATTGCCAACTGTTTTCAACCAATTCCAGGTCTCCTCCTCGAATCAAGAATGCTTCAATAAGTCCTTGAACAGAGGTTTTTCCTAAATGCTTCCAGTATTGAATTATTCCTTCCAGCATTTGCTGCATAATTTCTATTTCGTGCGAATTTACGTTTAGGTTACAGCTTATTGAATTGGATGGGGCAATGCCGCACAGTAATTTATTGAATGTTAATTCTTGTTCGGGAACGTTGCTGTTTTTAAAAAGCAAGTATTGCAGCAACATAACGGCTCGTTCGGCACTTTGAGAATCTTTAAAACGGTTTTCGCTTGTGAGTTCCAGCAGCGAAAAAAGTTTTGGAATAAACGGATTACATAACGCCAGACCAGAGTTATTGATATGAAATTTCTCGCTCATTTGGATTTTGCATTTACGTAAACAAAAATATAATTTATAAGCCTTTATACAAGGGCTAAGTATTGAAAAATGTTTGCATTGTTTCGCAAGTTTTGGAAACGCTTGAAGACGAAAAATTTAACTAATTAGGTTTTCCAAAGCGTTTTGCAGGGTTGGATGTTTCCATTGGAAGCCTTCGTTTAATAGCCGTTTAGGCACAACGTGCTGGCTTGCCAGCAGGGTTTCGCGGGCAAAGTTGCCTAACAAGAGTTGAAGTAAAGTAATTGGGATTGAAAAGGTAAATTTTCGCTTTAATTGCTTATTTACTTCTTTTACCAGCGTTTTTAAGTTTTCCGGATTTGGAGCGACAAGGTTGTATGCCCCTTGTGAATTGGGATTATTTATTAAATGAAGAACAATTTGTACGTGGTCGTCAATGTGTATCCAAGGTATTTGTTGGTTTCCTTTCCCAAAGTAAATTCCGGCAAAGTTCTTTGCCGGTTTTGCTATCTTAAGGAGGAATCCTCCTTCTTTAGCCAAAACAATGCCGGTTCTGAGTAGTATTACCCTGCAAATGCTGGAGACCTTAAGAGCCGCTTCTTCCCATTTCTCCGTTAGTTCGGCAAGAAATCCATTGCCATGTTTGTACGTTTCGTCCATGATTTGATTGCCGGAATATGGATATATACCGACTGCCGAAGCCTGAACGAATATCTTAGGAGGCGTTTCGCAATTTTCAATTGCCCACGAAATGGAGCGTGTGGAGTTTATTCTGCTGTTAATAATGTGCTGTTTGTTCTTTTTTGTCCAGAGGGTGGCAATGCTGCTTCCCGCAAGGTTTACTACAACATAGCTGTTGTTAATTGCTTTTAAAAGTCCTTTCGTAGGTTCTGTATTCCAATGTATAACCTCTACTTCGGGAATATTTATGCTGTCGGGATTTCGGGTAAGCAGCCTGACATAAAATCCCGATTGTTGCAACAGCGGAATTAGGCGACTTCCAATTAATCCTGTTCCTCCGGCTACTACTGCTATTTTTTTGCTACCTGCTTCCATTGTTGTCTATAAAGGTTAAAATTCTACAATAATTCCGATGGTTGGAAGGATAGTTCCCGATCCGTTACCTGCTATTTTCTTGAGTACGTATCGCGATGGGTCGTTGGAATCAACAATCGGATTGCCGTTTGCATCGGTTGCCAGCGTGTATATGGCCCGTTCGTCACCTTTAAAGTTATACACGTTTTGAATGTCGATGTACATGCTTAGCGTCCATTTGCGGTAGTAAAACATTTTATCAATTCTAAGGTCAAGTTGATGAAATGATTTGTACCTAAGCGTGTTGTATTTGGTGTAATCGATTACGGCTTGATGGTTCACATCCCATATTTCGATTATTCGTGATAAGTCCAGATTATATGGCGAGTATGGAGCACCTCCTAAATAGCGCCATTTAAACCCCATTGTCCAACCTTTATTAAAGTCGCGGTATGCAGTTATGGTTATCAGGTTTCTGTTATCCCATGCGGTTGGAATCCAGCCCGAGGAGGGTTTAAGGTTACTGTCCATCCTTTTGCTTTCGCTTCTAACCAGTGTATATGAAATTAGCGTGTTGAATCCCCATAAATGCTTGTTTCTGTACAGCAACTCAATGCCATAGGTTCTTCCTTCGCCAACCGATTTTACGGGTTCATCGCCAAATGTTCCGTAATCGGCACTTTTGCTGGAAATTGATATTGAGTCGATGAGCGATACGGGGTAGTTATGGTACAACTTGTAAAAAAGTTCTGCCGAAAAACGGCTGCTTTCGGTTGGCAGCCATTCTATGCCTGTAACAAAATGGTTGCTCTTAATGTATTTCAGATGATTTTGCTTGTTTACCAACTCCTCGGTGGTTGTGGAATATCCAAGGGTGGTGTATGGTGGCAGCTGGTAGTATATTCCCGTGTTGAAATTGAGGAAGATGCCATTATGGATTTTGTACGATGCCGAAAAGCGCGGACTAACCGTTTTAAGCAGGTTTTGCATTTCCGTTGAATAGTTATTAGCATCGGCTCTTACACCTATCGATAGGGTTAACTTTTTAAAGAAAGTTTGGTTGGCCTGCCCAAATGTGTTCCACTTAAATAGGTCTAAATTTGTTTTGTAAAGTTCGGGCGAAAACACCTGCTCAATGTATTTTGCGCGATAGGTATTGTTGTAATAGCGTGCGTATTCTAATCCTGCCCCGTAAGTGTAATTTATTCGGGATTTGTAAGTACCGCTTCTTTCGTACCTGAATTTGTTTTCGGATTCCCACGAGGAATAATCCAGAAGTTTTGGCATGTTTTCGTTGTTGTCGGTGTACTTGTATTGGCTATTATCCAGCATATTTCTGCTGATGATAAACGATTCGCTATTATTTTCCCTGTAATGCTTGTAAACAACGCCTAAAGTGTAATTCCATTGTTTGTAAACCGGAAGGCACCCAAGAATGTACTGTTGGTAATCGTCAGGATTTTTTAGTCCGGTATTCAATTCAAAATCGTCAATGGCACCTAACCCTATAACGGTAAGTTCGTGCTTGTTGTCGAAACGGGTTTTAAGTTTGAACTGAAAATCGTTATATGTTGGTAAAAATGGAAGTTTTAGCGCATTGAAAAGGAATTGGAGGTAGGAGCGGCGAGCCGAAAATATAAAGGTGGATTTTGGGCTAACAGGCCCATCTAGGGTTAGGGCAAAATCCGAGGCGCCTGCCGATGTTTTAACCCTTAGCTTGTCTCTATTTCCATCAACCTGACGGAAGTCCAAAACGCTGCTAAGCGCATTCCCCTTGTCGGCGGGAAAGGCTCCCGAGTAGAAGTTTACCTCTCTTATAAAATCAACGTTAATTATGCCAACCGGCCCTCCCGACGACCCTTGAGTGGCAAAGTGATTTAAGTTGGGAATTTCCACCTCATCCAGATAAAATCTGTTTTCGTTTGAGCCACCGCCTCTTACAATTACATCGTTGCGGTACGACAGCGAAGAGGCTACACCCGGTAACGATTGAATTACCCTGCTAATGTCCCTGTTACCTCCCGGATTACGCTCTATTTCGTCGATGCCAATTCTTCGGAGCGATAAAGGTGCATCGCTGCTTCTTCGGAATGTGGACGCTTTTACAACCACATCCTCTAGTTGAATGGGCGCTTCTTCCAAAGAAATTTCAATATAGTTTGCTTTGGCATTGGTAACTAACAGTGCCTGTGTTATGGCTGTTTTATACCCAATGGCAGATGCTTTTAGTTCTATCCAGCCGGGCTTTAGGCTATTCAAAACGAAATACCCTTCGGCATCCGACGTAGTTCCGATTGTTGTTTCAAACACAACAATGTTTGCAAAGGGCACCGGGACATTATTTTTCGAGTTTAAAACCCGCCCCTTAACCGTTCCGGCCTCCTGAGCGTTGGCGTTTAGGGTAAAAAGCAAAATGCCTGCCATCCCAATGAGTATGCTGATAGTGTATTTTGCTACTTGCATAGTGTAAGTTACTCTTTTTCTGTGAGAAACACATTATACATCTGTTTTGTTTAAATAAAAATTAATATAATGTCTTATTTGTATATTTTATACTATAAAATAATAGACAGTTTTAAATAAGATGAACAAAAAAGTTTTATACCGTTAAAATGAGGTTGAAGTAAGATATAATCTCGCATTTATAAGGGCGTTTCGTATTCGAATACTTTTAAATCCTACAAATTTTGGCTTTGCTAAGCATGATAAATCAGCTATTTTTATATTGAATTTGTGTTAGGTAAATAATTGATATGGAAAAGCATTGGGTTGAAAGTATAGCGCCGCTAATTCGGCAATATGGCAAGCGAAAGCATCCTTTGGATTACGCGAACCGTTACCAGCTGGTTGTAATGGTTATCCTGTCGGCGCAGGATTCCGACAAGCACATTAACGAGGTTGCCAAGGATTTTTTCAAATCTTACCCAGCAATGGCCGACCTTGCCAAGGCAAGCTTGGAGGACATTCAACGGCTTATAGGTTCGGTACGAAACTTCGGTAATAAGTCTAATTGGCTGTATAAGTTGGCAGGTACGGTTGGCGACGATAGTAAAATACCTACCACTATGGCCGAACTAACAAAACTTCCCGGAATTGGACGGAAATCGGCAAATGTTATAATTCGGGAGTCCGGCGATGTTGCAGAAGGCATTATTGTTGATTTGCACGTGTTACGGGTAGCTCCCCGTTTGGGCGTTGCTGCGGGAACTAAACCCGAGAAGGTAGAAAAGCAGCTGATGGAAGTTTTTCCTGCATCGATGTGGAACGAGGTGGGGATGTCGCTGTCCTTTTTAGGCCGGGAAACTTGCCGTCCCACCAATCC
>ERZ795053.379-NODE-379-length-56390-cov-7.253963_pt1 | contig 56390 bp, 51 predicted proteins | sample MGYA00375137_ERZ795053 | MGnify/ENA primary metagenome ERZ795053 (study PRJEB30182, sample SAMN05720284) | activated sludge metagenome | isolation source: Anaerobic digester | place: Hong Kong | collected 2014-12-17 ...
TGAGCGTCATGGCGCGAGAGCACATCACTCCAGACACCCTTGGGGGTGCCCGTCGTGCCGCTGGTCAAGTGCATGGGGCGGCCCAATGGCAGGTCACCAGGCGACCATCCGAAGTCCAGCGGCTCCAGAAGGTCGGGATCATCCACGATCAGCGTGAGGTCGAGTCCGGGCAGGATCCGACGTCGCTCGGCCTCGGTCATGTGAGGATCCATCGGAACAGGGATGATCCCTCGGACCAGGAGCGACAACACGACATCTAGATAGATCCGTGACCCAGGCACCAGTAGCCCGACACGGTCTCTAGGCGCCAATTCCTCAGGCTCTTTCACAGGCACCATCGTCACATCATGGCCTATGGTCAGGATTCGAGGGCCGGTCCTGCTCTCCTCCACCGATGCTGGGTCTGACTCCGTAGACTGAAGTGGTGATTCGCTTCGGACTGTTGGTGGGCATTGTCGCCTTGGTGTTGGCCATCTATGCCTTGGTGGATTGTTTACAACGTCCCGATAGCCAGATCAAGGGCTTGCCCAAGTTTGTTTGGCTGGTCCTGATCATTCTTTTCCCTTTGGCTGGTGCTGTGGGCTATCTCTGGGTGGGGGCCAATGGCCAGGGTAGGTCGAACCCGCATCTCCGCAATGGGTCACCAACTCCTCAAGGACCTGATGATGATGAGGACTTCTTGCGTAGCCTGCGACAACGTGCCCAGGAGCAGCGAGACGAATACCAGCGCCAGTTGAAAGACAAGCAACTCGACGATTGGCAGGCCGAGCAAAATCAGAAACACGAGCCTGACCCAGATGGGCCCTAGATGATGCGATCAGTAGCCTGAGTCCATGCGTGTGGGACTCACCGGTGGAATTGCCTCAGGAAAGAGCACGGTTTCGCAAATCCTGCGTGAGCTTGGTGCTGTGATCATTGACGCAGACCAATTGGCTCGCGAGGTTGTGCAAGTTGGCCAACCGGGATTCGCCAAGGTAGTTGCTGAATTTGGCGAGGATCTAGTTGGTCCAGATGGGCAATTAGATCGGCCCTCCCTAGGACAGATTGTCTTTGCCAATCCTGAACGGCGCGCGGCCCTCGAAGCGATCGTCCATCCTCTGGTCTTCGAGCGGATCTTGGAGTTGGAGGCTCAGGCTTCTTCGACGGACATCGTCGTACATGACATTCCGCTGTTGGCCGAGAGTGGACGAGCCGACACTTTCGACGCGGTGCTAGTCGTTGACGCTGATGAAGACGACCAATTGGAGCGGATGATCCACGACCGGGGCTGGAGCGAGGCCGATGCTCGTGCCCGGATGGCGGCTCAGGCCACGAGGCAGGATCGCCTCGCCATAGCTACTCATGTCATTGACAACACCGGGACGCTCGAAGACCTCCGTGAGCGTGTCACGGAGGTCTTCGATGAGTTGCGGCGGTTGGCCGCAAGTTGAGGGGTAGCGATCGGTCTTAAGCAGCTAGCTCGGGGTCTGCGAGGGCACGAAGCTTGGAGATGGCCTCGCGCTCCAGTTGGCGGACCCGCTCAGCAGAGATCCCGTGTTTCGTGCCGATGTCGGCCAACTTGTGCTGGCGTCCGTCGACGAGACCATAACGACACCTGACGATGTCAGCCGATCGGTCATCGAGGTGGCTCACCAGTTCATTGATGAGTGCCCTCGACTCTTCGTCAAGCACCTCAAGGTCAGGGCCAGGCGTGCTCTCCTGGGCGATCAGGTCGCCTAGTGAAGTGTCGCCATCAACCTCAAGTGGGCTGTCGAGAGAAACGTGATCGCGCCCCCAAGACATCAGGTCAAGCACCCTCTCGATGTCCATGTCGAGCTGAGCAGCGATCTCTTCTGGCTCTGGAGTGCGGCCCAGAGTGCGCTCCAGCTCGCGCCTCGCGGACCCGACTTGATTGAGCTCTTCGACCACGTGAACAGGTAGGCGGACGACGCGGGCTTGCTGTGCGATGCCCCTGGTGATCGCCTGCCGGACCCACCAAGTGGCGTAGGTGGAGAACTTGTATCCCTTGGCGTAGTCGAACTTCTCAACTGCCCGGATCAAGCCGGTGTTGCCTTCTTGGATCAGGTCGAGCATCGGCATTTGCGAACGACCATATTTGCGCGCGATCGAGACAACCAGCCGCAAGTTGGCTTGGATGAAGCGTTGCGTCGCACGCTCTCCTTCCTCGACCAGCCAGAGCAGTTCCTCTTCGTTTGCCGAGCCTGGGGCGCCGCCCTTGCGACGACCAATCCGGCCCTCATCGAGCAACTGCTTGGCCAAGAGCCCAGCCTCGATGGCCTTGGCCAACTCGACTTCAGTGGAAGCATCCAGCAAAGGAGTGCGGGCAATTTCGTCAAGATAGAGACCGACGCTGTCACGACCTTCGATCTCTCGCTCCACGCGGACATCAGCCATGCTGATCACCGTTCCTTTCACATCGGCTCTGGATCTTGCATTCCCAAGGCCATCAATGTTGAAACGCACTTCCCTGATCCAAGATTCCCTTGATCTGAGTCGTGGCCCTTGTCTTTGACCTCACTGGTATGACGAGTTGGCCCGATGTTTAGTTGCGAAAGTTCGCCATTCTCAGATTCTTCTCAATAATGGATGGAACCCAGGCTCAAACCACAGGTGATGGAGGAGGCGCGAATGCTGATTGATCTCAATGCTGACTTGGGCGAAGGAATCACCGATGACGCTGGCCTGCTTGAGCTGATCACCAGTGCCAATGTCGCCTGCGGATTCCATGCCGGTGACCTGGAGACCATGCGCAGGGTGTGTGAGCAGGCGGCTTCGCGAGGAGTCGTGGTTGGGGCTCAAGTCTCCTATCTTGACCGGGAAGGATTCGGGCGACGACAGATGGATGTTGACTTCCGGGTGCTCACAGATTGGGTGGGACAACAAGTTGGGCTCCTGACCGAAGTGGCCCGTCAAGCAGGCACCGTGGTGGCCTATGTGAAACCGCACGGAGCTCTCTACAACAGAGTTGTCAGCGATGGCCGGCAAGCAGCAGCAGTGCTGACTGGGAGCGCGGGGCTTCCGGTCATGGGGCTGCCTGGCTCAGTCATCTTGGAACAAGCTCGCGCAAGCGAGCGCGCTATCTGCAGCGAGGGCTTCCCCGATCGTGGCTACACCCGACAGGGCACGCTGATCCCAAGAGGCGAGCCGGGAGATCTGGTGAGTGACGTGATGTCCATCGCAGACAACGCGGTGAGTCTGGCTCGAAGTGGGCAGGTGGGGTCGGTGTGTGTGCACGGCGATTCGCCGTACGCCGTGGATGCTGCTCGGGCCGTGCGTGCTGCATTGGAAGAAGCGGGTTTCGAATTGATGAGCTGGAGATGATTTGTGGAGGGTTCAGATAGATGGAACCACTGCGAACACTGAAGGTCGGTCTTGACTCGCTCCTATTGGAGTTTGGCTCCGGGGGAGAGGTGGTTGAGGCCTTCAGAAGTGCTCGATCACGACGCGACGAGGGCCTCCTTGAGGCAATCGAGATCATCCCGGCAGCCCGCACATTGTTGCTGAGTGGAGTTGAGGTTGATCGAGTGCTGGGTGACCTTGAGCACTGGGGAGCAGGCGCTGGTGAGCAGCAGCAACCGGAGTTGATCGAGTTGCCGATTCGCTATGACGGCCCCGACATTGAGTCTGTGGCGCGGCTTTGGGATTGCACTGCCCAAGAAGCCGCCAGCTTTCACTCATCCTTGGAATATTCGGTCGACTTCTGTGGGTTTGCCCCTGGGTTTGCCTATTGCTCAGGCTTGCCCGAGGGATATGAAGTGCCACGCCTGACTCGGCCACGCAGCGCCGTACCCGCAAGATCCGTAGGACTCGCTGCTGGATATACCGGCGTCTATCCGAGGGCATCTCCAGGGGGTTGGCAACTTATCGGGTCAGTGGACATACCGGTGTGGCAGGAAGGCTCGGGTGATCCGGCTCTGTTGCGTCCGGGCTGCAGAGTGAGATTCGTGCCATGAACACCATGACCGTGCTTGACCCGGGGTTTCTGACCACGGTGCAGGACCTGGGGCGACCCGGGCTTGCGCACCTTGGTGTGAGTGGCTCGGGTGCCGTCGACCCTGACGCGCATCGCTTGGCAAACAGGTTGGTTGGCAATCCTGAGTCGGCAGCGACCTTGGAGACCACGCTGTTGGGTGTCACAGTGACCTTTGCCCATTCTGTGGTCGTTGCCGTGACTGGTGCCCGGTGTGAGTTGTGGGTGGGGGAGCGTCAGGCAGCAATGCTGCGACCAGTCCATGTGCCCTCGGGGTCAGCGTTGCGACTCGGACCAAGCGCCCAGGCAAGGTCCTACTTGGCGGTCTCCGGTGGCATCGATGCGCCCGTTGTCATGGGCTCGCGCTCCACCGACCTGTTGTCTGGACTGGGTGGCCGTCCCTTGGGGTGTGGAGACAGGCTCCGGATCGGTTTGGACCCAGGTGAGCCTCGGTTTGCAGACACCGCAATCGCTCAGCGCAATCCTGGGCCCGGTATTCGAGTGCTGTTGGGACCACGTGACGATTGGTTCGCTGATGCCACTTTGGAGTTGTTGGACGGCGCCAAATACCTCGTCTCTGCCGCGAGCAATCGGATTGGCCTGCGGCTGCAAGGCCCCGAGTTGGTACGACGCAGGCCAGGCGAGTTGGCTCCCGAACCCATGGTCTTGGGGGCAATTCAGGTGCCACCCGATGGTCAGCCGGTGATCTTCTTGAATGACCATCCGACTACAGGTGGATATCCCGTGATTGGCGTGGTGCATCCAGATGATCTGTTCAATTGTGCTCAGGCCAAACCCGGAGACCCGATTGAGTTCCGGGTGGTCCTGGGCCCCTAGGGTGGATGCATGGCCTCACGCGTGATCCTGCACATCGGTTTGATGAAGTCAGGGACGACCTTCCTGCAAGGGAGGTTGGACGCCAACCGGCAGAGTCTCCAAGAGCAAGGGATCTTGTTTCCGGGCCCCGGCTGGCAGGATCAAGTGCACGGGTTGGGTGAGTTTTTTGGCTTCACACGGTCAATGAGACCTACACCTGGGGCCTGGTCAGAGCTGCGAGCGCGGATCGACGATCACCAGGGGCTGACAATCATCTCGTTGGAGTTGTTGGCTGCCGTGGTGCGACCCAATATTGAGAGATTGGTAGACGATTTTCGCGGTACCCCCATCAGCGTGGTGGCGACAGTGAGAGATCTGGGGCGCAATGTGCCGGCCATGTGGCAGGAGAGCCTGAAGAATCGCTACACCTACTCCTGGCCGGAGTACGTCGCTGGAGTGCGCGATCGTGTGGGTGATGCGGGCAAGCATTTTTGGCGTCAGCATGCTACCGGGACGATCTTGCAGCGCTGGTCTGAGTATGTGCCGGAGCTGACCCTGGTCACGGTCCCTCAATCGGGCGGCACAGAGACCTTGTGGGAGCGATTCGCTGGGGTGTGCGGCATTGAGGGGGCCGATTGGCTGCCTGGGGACTTCAACAATCCGTCATTGGGGGCAGCGGCAGCCACCTATCTCCTGGAGTTGAATGCCTCGACACTGGACATGCCCTGGGATGAATACAACGTGGAGATCAAGAGCAATCTGGTGCGTGAGGTGCTCTCGACCTATCGCGAGCATGATCAGCCGATTGGGTTTGAGGTGGAGCCTTGGTTGATCGAGAAATATGACTTCCTCTCGGGGCGCCTCGAAGCATTGGCCCAACAAGGCATGCGCGTGGTTGGCGATCTGGCCGAGTTGCGTCCACGGTCGGTCTCGGGAGTTGATCCAACTGCGGTCACCGACGATCAGGTTGACGCAGTCCGACGCGTGGTGGCTCAGTACCGCGAAGCCTCAAGATCCTGATGGAGGGCCAGCTGCCAAATCCTCTGGATCTGGGCTGGTCTGATCAAGCGTGACAGGGTGTAGGTCAGCATCGGAGACAACAAAGCTCCTGATCGGTCCGGGCCCAGTGCTGGCGGTCTCGAAACGCACCGTGACAATCGAATGACCCGAACCCCACACCCAACCGCGGCCATGGACAGCATGTTCGACATCCATGCCGGGCGCCCACGCTCGACTCGCTCGGACAGCAGGGACGGTGGCTGCGTCAGGGAGAGAGTCGTCGTCGACTGGATCCTGGAAGAGTGCTTCTTGGACCCAGTCCGTCAGACTGGAGACGCCAAGTCCGAGCAGACGCACCCCTCCAGATGTGTCTATGTCGCTGAGCAATTGGCGAGTCACCTTGGACAAGACCGCTGGGTCATCTGTGGGTGCAGGGATGGTGTTAGATCGGGTCAAGGTGGAAAAGTCGTGGAGCCTGACCTTCAATGAGATGGTGCGCCCGGACAGGTGCGCGTTGGACAGCCTCTGGGCGACTTGCCTGGCTTGCCTGTCGAGCAGAGATCCCAAGATGGCTGGGTCGGTGTGGTCGGTCTCGTAGGTGTCCTCCACACTGATTGACTTGGCTTCGCGGACGGCGATCACCGGACGGTCGTCCTGGGCGCGCACTACTTGGAAGAGACCGGCACCGTGTGATTGACCCAGGAGTTGGATCAGCTCGCTCTCATCGAGTCGTTCGGCGTCACCCACTGTTTGCACGCCTACCTGACGTAGCCGTTGGGTTGTGGCCGGACCTATCCCGGGGATCACACTCACCGGCATCGGGCGCAAGAGTTCTTGCTCCATCCCGGGTGCGACCACGACGAGACCATCAGGTTTGTCGAGATCGCTGGCGATCTTGGCGATCAACTTCGAAGTGCCCGCACCCACCGAGGCTCGGAGCCCGCCGGTGGCTCGGCGTACTTGCTCCTTGAGCTCTGCGCCAATCTCGTTGACCGATTGGGAGTCCAAAGACGCGAAGTCACCGGCAGTCAGATCAAGATATGCCTCATCAAGTGACAATGGCTCCACCACTGGGGTGAACTCCCGGAGCACGTCCATGACCACCTTGCTGGTCTGGCTGTACGCCGCGAAACGGCCACGAAGGAAGGCGGCATTGGGGCAAAGCCGTCGAGCCTGGGCGGTCGGCATCGCCGAATGAACCCCAAATGCACGGGCTTCATAGCTGGCAGCAGCTACGACGCCACGGCCACCTGTGCCGCCGACAATCACTGGCTTGCCACGAAGTGAAGGTTTGTCGCGCTGCTCGACGGACGCAAAGAAGGCATCGAGATCCAGGTGCAGGATCGAAGGCTCTGCGCGCACCCCCGCATCGTCCCATGACGTGGGCTATGCCCGGTTGTCATCCACAGACGGCGTTTCACGGATCGGCAATCCACAGATTTGCTTTGCCACTGGGATCTGTCTCTTGGCTTGTGCAGATTGAGGCCATGACAAAGCGCACTGTGATTCGTGACATCCCTGACGTCCTAGCGGCCATCCCACTCACGCTCGGCTTTCAACCTGTTGAATCGGTGGTGATGGTGGCCTATCGAGATGACAAGTCATCCTTCATCGCCCGTGCTGATCTTTTGCCTACGGCGAGTCAACAACAGACCTTGGCGGAGTACCTCATCGCTGCGGCGATCAACAACGGGCGTACGGCTGTGGTGTTGGTCTACTACACCGCGGACGCGGAGCTTGCCGAGCAGCATGCCAGCAAGTGTGCGGAGGTGATTGCGGCAGAGGGTCTCAAGTTGACGACCGCCATCCGCGTGCACGACGGACACTTCTTCGCAACCCAGGTCAGCGACCCGCAATTGGCGCAGCAGGAGCCAGGAGGACTGCCCTTCGACAATGCCAGTCATCCCGCCACTCTCGAGGCCCACTTCGACGGGCACGTCGTACGCGAATCGCGGGCAGATCTGGCTCAGAGCCTCAAGGAATACGATCAAGCCGATGCCCGCAAGATCAAGCTTGAGTTGCGGTCTCGCCGCCGCAGCCAACCGCTCACTGAGGCGAGCAGATATGCCGACGCCAGGTGGTTGCAGCATCGACTGCGCAGCTTCGCCGAAGACCGTCGCCCCCTGGATGTGCGCGATTGCGCAAAGGTCCTTGATCTGATCACTGACATCGAGTTGCGAGATATCGCCTGGATGGCGATGAAGGAGCGCAGCATGGTCTGGATGGACTTCTGGCTGCAAATGACTCGGCGAAGCAGTCAGCTGCGCGCCAATGATCGAAAGTCCGCCGTCGCACTGCTGGCCTTTGCGTCGTGGCATGCCGGTGACGGAGCGATGGCGTGGTGTGCAGTAGAGCACTGCCTGAACCTCGACCGGCACTACTCCATGGCACATCTGATCAGCGACATCCTGATGAATGCGATCCCACCCGATGCTTGGAAGGCGTCAGACGACAGCATCTTCGAGGTTTTCAGAAATGCCGACCCAGCAGATCCGTCTGGCGCATCCGCATCGTGACGACAAACCCCTTTTCGCGGTCCTGAGGCACCGCTAGGCAATAGGGTGTTGGCATGGGACAGGATGTCCATGCTCAGGAGTTCACCAGAGCTGATCGCACACGGTTTCGCGAGAAAGTACGGTCATGTCTCGACGTACTCGCCCGAATGCTGCGTGAGTCGCACTTTGATGCCGATGACCCGAAGACGGGCATGGAGATCGAGTTCAACCTCGTCGATGCGGACGGGCGCCCAGCCCTGAAAAATGTCGAAGTGCTCGAGCAAATTGCCGACCCGTCCTTTCAGACTGAGCTTGCGCAGTACAACCTCGAAGTCAATGTGCCGCCTCAGCTGCTGCACACCCAAGGCGTTCAAGGCTTCGAACACGACCTGCGCGAAAGCCTCAACAGCGCTGAAGATGCAGCAAGCACAGTGGGTGCCCATCTGGTGATGATTGGGATCCTGCCGACCCTCGAGGAGGGGCACTTCGCCCCTTCCACCATCAGCGCGAACCCGCGGTACAAGCTGCTCAGCGACCAGATCCTTGCCGCCCGCGGTGAGGACATCATGATCGACATCTCAGGGCCTGAGCGATTGCGGACTCTGTCTGAAACGATCATGCCTGAGGCGGCGTGCACCAGCACCCAACTGCATGTGCAAGTGAGCCCAGAGGAGTTTTCGAGCTACTGGAATGCCTCCCAGGCAGTCGCTGGAGTCCAGTTGGCGCTGGGAGCAAACAGTCCTTACCTATTGGGCAAGGAGCTATGGGCCGAGACCCGGATCCCGCTCTTTGAGCAAGCCACAGACACCCGTGGTGAAGAGCTCAAGGAACAGGGCGTCAGGCCACGAGTTTGGTTCGGCGAGCGCTGGATCACTTCGATCTTCGATCTGTTCGAGGAGAACGTCCGCTATTTCCCTGCGTTACTCCCAGTGACGGATGACGAGGATCCCGACGAAATGCTCAAGCAAGGCAAGACCCCGACCCTGGGTGAGCTCAGGCTCCACAATGGCACCATCTATCGCTGGAATCGTCCGGTGTACGACGTGGTTGACGGCATCGCACACCTGAGGGTTGAAAATCGCGTGCTTCCCGGCGGACCAACGGTGGTCGACACTCTCGCCAATGCCGCCTTCTACTTTGGGCTGGTCCGCAAGCTGGCTCAAGACGAGCGCCCCCTTTGGTCGCAGATGTCATTCTCCGCAGCAGCAGAGAATTTCCATTCCGGTGCCAAACACGGCATCCATGCTCGTGTCTACTGGCCGGATTTGGGTGATGTCGAGGTGGTGGAGTTGGCGCTGCGCAGGCTCATCCCGATGGCTGCCGAGGGACTGGCCCTTTGGGGGCTTGATCCGAGGGCAACAGACCGCTTGTTGACGATCTTGGAGCAGCGCTGCACCTCAAGACAGAACGGCGCCCAATGGCTCATTGACGGCGTGCACACCCTGGAGTCCAGAGGGATTGATCGGGCAGAAGCTCTGCGTCAGATCACCTTGGAGTACATGAAATTGATGCACTCCAATGAGCCCGTGCACAGTTGGCCCAGTATCTGAATCAGGTCCAGAGCCAGGCCAGCGGATCCTGGGCTCTTGTTGGATCCAAGGCCGCGATCTCGGGAGCGCGGTGCCGCTCTGGTCGTACGCGATACCAAGACCGAGATTCGCCGGTGACCAGGTCATGCCAAGCGTCATGATCCATGACTACGAAATGGGGCAGGGGGATGCCGCATGACATGAAGGCTCGTCGTACACACGCATGCACGTGATCATCCCAGGCATCCACGCGGGGCATCCGGCTGAACCAAGCAAGTGGGCTGCCTGTGAGATCGGTGAGTTCTGCTGCTCGCATGACCAGGTCAGGCAGAAAAGCGTCAGGAACACCAATAGTGATGCGATCGCGGGTGGGAAAGCCGATGTGCAACTCACTTGGCCAGACCCGCCGTCCGGCCAGCCAGCTGGCTCGGGCAAAGAGCTCATCATTCAAGGCGTCCAACAGATCAGGATCCACCGCGACATCATCACTGCTGGCTAGGCGCCTTGGGGCCTTTCCACAGCTAGTTTCGGCTCAAACAAGGCTATGGGGCAAGATGAGCAAGTGGCCATCCAAATCACTGGGGATCCAGCAGCTGATGCTGTTCTCGAAGACCCATTCGCTCTACTGATCGGGATGCTCCTGGATCAGCAATATCCGATGGAACATGCATTCCGTGGCCCGGCGAAACTCCTGGAGCGGTTTGGCAGCCTCGATCCCGCTGCCATCGCAGCGGCCGATCCAGAACGCTTTGTGGAGCTGGCTTCAACAACACCTGCGATCCATCGCTTTCCCGGGTCGATGGCGGCCAAGATCCAGGCTATTGCTCAATTGATCACCGATGAGTACGACGGGCAGGCCGCGCGACTGTGGACCGAGGCATCCTCAGCCCAAGAACTCCTTCGCCGGATCCAGTCGCTGCCTGGTTTTGGCAAACAGAAGGCGCAGATCTTTGCTGCGCTCCTGGGGAAGCAGCTTGGGGTCAAACCAGAGGGCTGGGAAAACGCAACTGGTGACTACTCCCTGCCTGGTTATCGATCTGTTGCCGACGTTGTGGACGAGGCCTCCTTGCAAGAGGTTCGGGCCTTCAAGAAGGCGAAGAAGTCTGGCGCAAGCAAGGGCTGATGTGTTTGCTCGCGTTTGGACGGGTGCCCGGTTCTTGGTATTTCCCAAAGACATGTCAGAATAAACAAAGCGGCTGTTGACAGGTACGGGCTTTGCCGCGCCCATAGGGCTAATCAGCGTTCAGCAAAGAGGTTTTTGTGTCTCCGAGTTCGACCCCCGCCAAGAAGATGGCTCCCAAGGCGAGCAAGGCTGCTGCCACGAAGAAGACGGCCACCAAGAAGACAGCATCGAAGTCCGCCGACTCCAAAGATGTTGCTTCAAAGGATGTGACCAAGAAAGCGGCCGCGAAGAAGGCCCCCGCGACGAAGGCCCCCGCGACGAAGGCAACTGCGGCCAAGCCGCCAGCCAAGAAGGCTGCTGCTAAGAAGACCGCTGCCAAGAAGGCTCCGGCCAAGAAGTCGGCAACGAAGCAGACGTCTTCGAAGTCGGCAGAGGCCATCCAGGCGGAGTCGATGGCTGTCGGCCCAGATGGCAAGCGAGTGCTGGCCGACGTGCCTGATGAGCAGTTTGAAGCTGATGTCAAGAATGACCCCACCATCAAGGAAGACGAGAAGGAAGCATCCTTCATCGTCTCATCGGCCGATGAGACCGATGAGCCCGAACAACAGGTCATGGTTGCTGGCGCAACTGCTGATGCGGTCAAGGATTATCTGAAGCAGATTGGCAAGGTCCCCCTCCTCAACGCTGAGATGGAGGTGGAGTTGGCCAAGCGCATTGAGGCTGGTCTCTTCTCCGAGGAGAAACTCAACAAGGGCAACAAGGTCTCGGCCAAGACCCTAGAAGAGCTCGAGTGGATTTGTGATGACGGTCGTCGGGCCAAAAACCACCTTCTGGAGGCCAACCTTCGCCTGGTGGTCTCGCTGGCAAAGCGCTACACCGGTCGCGGAATGCTCTTCTTGGATCTCATCCAGGAGGGCAACCTCGGCCTGATCCGTGCGGTCGAGAAGTTCGACTACACCAAGGGTTATAAGTTCTCCACCTATGCGACTTGGTGGATTCGCCAGGCGATTACCCGGGCGATGGCCGACCAAGCCCGCACCATCCGGATCCCCGTGCACATGGTCGAGGTGATCAACAAACTGGCCAGGGTGCAGCGCCAGATGTTGCAAGACCTTGGCCGTGAGCCGACTCCAGAAGAGTTGGCCAAAGAGCTCGACATGACCGCCGAGAAGGTCATCGAGGTGCAGAAATACGGCCGTGAGCCAATCTCTTTGCATACTCCGCTGGGCGAGGACGGCGACTCGGAGTTCGGTGACCTGATCGAGGACTCCGAAGCTATTGTGCCCGCTGATGCGGTCTCCTTCACTTTGCTCCAGGAGCAGTTGCACGCAGTGCTGGACACCCTGAGTGAGCGCGAGGCGGGCGTCGTTTCGATGCGCTTCGGGCTTACCGATGGGCAGCCCAAGACCCTTGATGAGATCGGCAAGGTCTACGGCGTGACCCGTGAGCGGATCAGGCAGATCGAGTCCAAGACCATGAGCAAGTTGCGTCACCCCAGCCGATCGCAAGTCCTTCGCGACTATCTCGACTGATCCCTACCAACCAGCCACTGCTGGGCGCGCACGAAGTAGGAGCGCTTTGGCATCAGTTGGCGAGGCCTACCAAGACCACAGCCAGCAGACATAGTGCCATGCCTACGCCTTGTGAGGCGCTGAAGCGCTCCTTGAGAAAGACTGCTGCCAAGGCGATGGTCGCGGCTGGGTAGAGCGAAGTGATCACCGCTGAGATCGACAGGTAGCCGTGGTGTGTGGCCAAGAGGAAGCAGATCATCGCACTGGCTGCCAAAGTGCCAGCTAGGACGCCCCACAGGTCGACTGTGCGTCGTGGCAGCCAGGCCTGTCCCAGCAGCGTCGCAGTGACTGCCACGGATGCGGCACCAATGACTTGGGTGATCGCCAGGGGGAGCAGCCCGGCCTCAGGAGTGACTTGGCCTGCAGCGACAAAGAGCAGCCCGAAGCCCAGCCCCGCCAATAGGCCGTCAGTCACTCCAGCCGCCGTTGCGTGAGCTGCCGGTTCGCGAGAGACCATCCAGATGCCCGGAAGCGCCAAGACAATGCCCACCCAGGCAATCAGGGTCGGGCGTTCGCCCATGAAGATCGCTGCTGGCAGCGGGATCAATGCCGCACCCACCGCGGAGATGGGGGCCACGACCCCCATTCGACCGCTGGCGAGCCCGCGGTACAAGAAGGCGCCACCGAATCCGCTGCCCACGCCAGCAAGGCCACCCCAGATCAGATCGCTCATGCTTGGCGAGCCACCGACGGTCAGGGCGACCAATAGGGTCATGACGGCTGCGGCGATCGCCGCCAGGAAGGCGACCGGCCATGCCGTCGTACGACGTGAGGCCACCCCGCCGATGAAGTCGGAGAGCCCATAACCCACTGCAGCGACCAGGGCTAGGGTGAGGGAGATCATGTGCTGATGGCGCCAGCCAGCCAGACGAGCGCAGCCAAGGATGCTGCACTGAACTCAATCAGGATTGAGACACCGACTGCCTTCAAGGCATGGATCGTTGAGGGCCAAGCTTCATCGTGCCCGACTCGGCGATACTGGGCTAGGTAGATGCCCAGGACGAAGCCGATCACGAAGCCAATCACCGGGATCACGAAGAAGCCGATGATCCCGAGTAGCCCTCCAGCTAGCAATGAGGAGTTGGGGATGCCTGCATTGCGCAGGCTCTTGCCGGGGATCAAATACTTGACCAGCCAGCCCACGACCATGATCAAGGTGGCGACCACGAAGATGATCCAACTTGTCGTGGTGCCTTGCTCGCTGGCCCAGACGGCAAGAGCCCCGACGATCAGGATTGGGCCAGGAAAGACCGGGATCAAGATGCCGGCCAGTCCGACGGCGATCACGATGGCGACGATGACTTCAATGCCGCTCACGTGAAGGCTCCTTCTGCGGGTCAGTGATCAAGAGGGGGATCACATGCTAGGTGCCCTGGAACCACATGGGATCCAGGGCACCACACAAGCAGTTCGTCAGGTCAGCGCTCGTCGCTAGGGGCGCTCGATGGCGTGTTGGAGAGACGATGCGTCTCGTCGTGTACGTCGATGGCGAGCTCGCGGATCTTGTCGCCATGCTCACGGGCGTGGTGGGCGCAGAAGAGCAATTCGCCGCCGGATTGGAGACGCACTCGGAGGTAGGCCTGAGCCCCACACCGATCACAGCGATCGATCGCGGTCAATGGCTCACTCGGGGCAGTTGCGGTGGTCATGTCCGGCCTCCTTTGCTTCATGGTCACAAGGTGAGTGACCCCTGTGACCGGGTCCATTCGTCATTACTAACAGAGTCGGGCCCCCAGACATTCCCGCGGGTCCTGCTGCAATGATGACAGTCTTATGCCTATCACGTGAGGCAAATGAACGGGTGGATGTCCGCGTGCTGGGCTCCTAGCGGGTTGGGCGAGTCCTGTCCTATCCGACTAACGTGACTGGGTATTTTTTTGTTACGACCAGCTGCCGAGCACTGGAGCCAGCGTCTGCTGGCGCCAGCTCACAGTCAGTCAGCTCCGAACGTCCCATGAAGAGGTCAGGATCATCGACAACACCTACAACGCGCAGCATCTGTTGGTCTTGGAAGGCCTTGAAGCCGTGCGCAAGCGCCCGGGGATGTATATCGGCTCCACAGACACTCGCGGTCTGATGCATTGTCTGTGGGAGATCATCGACAACTCCGTCGATGAGGCGCTCGGTGGTCATTGCAACAAGGTCGAGGTGACCTTGCACCCAGACGGCTCCGCAGAAGTGCATGACAATGGTCGTGGCATCCCCGTTGACAAGGAGCCAAAGACTGGCCTGTCGGGAGTTGAGGTCGTCTTCACCAAACTGCACGCGGGTGGCAAGTTTGGCGGAGGCTCATATGCGGCCACTGGTGGTCTGCACGGAGTCGGGTCGTCTGTGGTCAACGCGCTGTCGGCGCGACTCGATGTGGAAGTCGATCGCTCACCAGCAACTCAGGCGATGAGCTTCCAACGTGGCGTACCCGGGGTCTTCGCGGACGCAACGCCTGGCAGCAAGTTCGGGCCACAATCTGGGCTGCACAAGGGCGGCCGAGTCAAGAAGGGCGTTACTGGCACGAGGGTGAGGTTTTGGCCTGATCGCCAGATCTTCACAAAGGATGCCAAGTTCGTCTACGACGACTTGGTCTCCCGCGCCCGCCAGACCAGTTTCATCGTGCCCGGACTGGAGTTGGTGATCACCGATTTGCGTGGTCCCGAAGCGGTCATTGAGGCCTTCAAGCACGACGGTGGCATTGCGGAGTTCTGCGAGTTCTTGAGCACTGACGAAGCGGTCACCGACATCTTGCGCCTCCAGGGCTCGCAAACCTTCACTGAGACCGTGCCCTTGCTCGATGAGCAGGGGCACATGACCCCCCAAGACGTGGAGCGCGACCTGCACGTCGACGTGGCACTGCGCTGGGGGACTGGCTATGACACCGAGGTGCGCTCCTTCGTAAACGTGATCGCCACCCCCAAGGGCGGCACGCATGTTGCTGGGTTTGAGGCCGGGTTGACCAAGACCTTCAACGACACGATGAAGTCTGCTCGGGTGTTGAAGGCAAACGACCAAGATGTGATCAAGGACGACATCCTTGAGGGCCTTGTGGCCGTGGTCACCGTGCGCCTGGCCGAGCCTCAGTTTGAAGGGCAGACCAAGGAGGTGCTCGGCACTCCGGCCGCGCGCTCCGTCGTACGCAAGGTCGTGTCAGGAGAGCTGAAGAAGTTTTTGGCATCAACCAAGCGCGGTGACAAGGCCCAGGCAAAACTCCTGATGGAGAAGGTTGCCGGAGCCGCGAAGACCAGACTGGCTGCGCGCCAACATCGCGAAAATCAGCGTCGCAAGAACGCTCTGGAGTCATCTGCTCTTCCTGCGAAACTGGCGGACTGTCGATCTTCTGATGTCGATCGCACCGAGCTCTTCATCGTCGAGGGTGACTCGGCATTAGGTACGGCGAAGCTCGCCCGCAACTCAGAATTTCAAGCCTTGCTGCCGATCCGCGGCAAGATCCTCAACGTGCAGAAGGCCACGGTGGCCGATGTGCTCAAGAATGCTGAATGTGCCTCGATCATCCAAGTTGTCGGCGCGGGCTCCGGGCGCACCTTCGAGTTGGATGCGGCGCGTTATGGCCGGATCATCTTCATGGCGGATGCCGACTCCGATGGGGCCCACATCAGATGCCTGCTGGCCACGCTCTTCTTCAAGTACATGCCCGACATGGTCAAGGCCGGCAGGGTCTACACAGCTGTGCCGCCTTTGCACCGCATTGAGTTGACCAACCCCAAGAAGGGGATGGACAAGTATGTCTACACATATTCCGACCCTGAGCTGCAGCGCAAACTCGCAGAGCTCACCAAGAAGGGTGTGCGCTGGAAGGATCCTGTGCAGCGCTACAAAGGGCTGGGCGAGATGGACGCAGACCAACTTGCCGAGACCACCATGGATCCTCGCCAACGCACTCTGCGACGGATCACCAGTGATGATGTCGAGCGCGCTGCGGAGGTCTTTGAGCTGCTGATGGGGTCGGAAGTGGCCCCCCGCAAGGAGTTCATCGTCGCTGGAGCCTATGAGGTCGACGCCGACGCAATCGATGCGTGATCAGGCGATCTGCTCGAGTAGGCCGGTGTCGACGTCGTAGATGAAGCCGCCCACCACAGTGGAGTCTGGGATGAGTGGATGCGAAGTCACGATCCGCACGTCATTGACCAGGGCTGCCCGCTGATCATCAATCACACTGAAGCGATGCCAAGTCGCATCTTGGCCAGCCGAAGCTGACACTTTTTCATGGATCTGCGCCTCGGTGCTTGAAGCCATCGCGCACTTGGTGTGCGGCACGATCAAGATGCGGTTGACCTTGAGCAGGTGCACGCCCAAGACAAGGGCTTCGAGGGCCTGTGGGGTGATCCGACCACCGGGATTGCGGAAGATCTTCGCATCACCGGGGGAAAGCCCAATCATGCCAAGTGGGTCGAGTCGTGAATCCATGCAGGTTACGACTGCGACGCCCGCATGGGCAACGCCATCGAAACCACTCAGCTTGAAGTCACTCGCGAATTGCTTGTTTGCCTCGATCAGATCTTTGAAGTTGTCAGTCACATTTCCAAGATAGCGGTCTGACCGCTGACCCTGGCCTGGGGGCTCAAGTCCGCATTGGGAAGGTGTTGCTCCAGACGGGTGGCAGGATGCGCCACTGGCTCTTCACCGAGCGAAGATCACGCGATCGCGGTCACGCCAGAGGCGTGGGCACGTGGTGCGCGTAGGAAGAAGATGACCGAGCAGCCAGCGGCGATGAATGCACAAACAGCTGCTCCGGCGAAGATCACGTGCAACTGGGAAATGCCTGCCTCGGTCACAAGTTTGGCAAACTCCGCACAGCGGGTGGAGTTGCCTCCACAGACTTCGTTTGGCGTGGGCAGTTGACTCTCCATGGCGTAGTAGCGGCGTAGCCCGATCGTGGTCAGGGCCGAGATCCCGACGAGCATTCCGACCATGCGGCTTACAACCAATAGGGCACTGGCCACTCCGTGATCTTGATCAGGAGTAGTCGCCAGGAGCGCGGCGTTGATCGGCGCCAAGACGATGCCGAAGCCAAAGCCCGTCATTGCCAAGTGCACGGAGGAGTGCCAGTGCTCGAGGGCGTCATAACTCCAGTTGGCCATCAACACGAAGCCGACGCCAGCCAAGGCCATGCCAGCGCCGGACAACAGCCACAGGGGCGCAAAACGGGTCAACCAGCCGCCGAGCACGGCACCGATCGGCAGGGCGATCAAAAACTCGATCAGCACAAGTGCAGCCCCCATTTGATCGGCATTCAGGGCACTGAGCCGAGCGAAGACCGGGATATCGGTGAGTGCTGCAATCAATGCGGCCCCGACGAAGAAGCTGATCACCAAGGCCCCCCAAGCCGGTGTACGTCGAAGCGCGCCACGTGGCACCAAGGGGGCCTTTGCGCGCCGGTTGTGCCACACGAGGAGTACGCCGGACAGTGCCGAGACCGCGAGCAGCCATGGCCCGATCGGGGAGAAGACTGCCACGGCAGGGTCTGCACTGGCGAAGGCCAAGATGATGCCGCCGAGCATGACCGACATCAAGGTGGCGCCCACGAGGTCGGCTTGGCGTGCTGAGGCGATCCAGCTTCGTAGGTTGATCAGTCGCCCGGCCCCACCGAAGCACCAGCCGACGAAGATGAGCGCGACCAAGCCTGCAACCAGGCCCAACGGAGACCACCAGATCGAGGTACTCGTCCCGAAGGGCACGAATGGCGCACCCAGCGAGACGCTGGTGATCAAAGCCGGTGGCTGGGTCATCACCAGGACCATCGCGCTGATGGCGACCGAGAGCAGAGCCAGTCCGATGAGGTCAACGTGCCGAGACGGTGGGCTCGTGGCTGGGTCCGTCGTACGTCCGCGTGCGTTGAGGGTGCGGATAGCGGCTGCCAGGACCAGGCCAACTGCGAGGTTGATGAAAAAGATGTCGCGCCAATTGCCCACTGCCAAGACCACAGCGCCGTAGAGCGGGCCGAGCACGCTGCCCAACTCCTGGACGGCACCCACAATGCCCAAGGGCAGGCCCCGATCTTCCACGGCATAAAGGTCGGCAACCAAAGCCAGGGTCACCGGCACGAGACCGCCGCCGCCCAGGCCTTGGAGGAAGCGACCTGCCACGAGACTGTCGAGATCGTAGGCGACAGCCGTGACCAGAGAGCCGAAGGCAAAGATCACGAGCGCAGCAATCAGCACGGGCACACGTCCGCGCAGGTCAGCGATCCGGCCGATCAGCGGCAACATTGCCACGTAGCCGAGCAGGAATCCGCTGATGATCGGGGCAGCGCGCTGCAGTTGTTCGACACTCAAGCCGACCGAAGACATCATGTCGGGCAGTGAGAGCACCACGACATAGGTGTCTGCAGCGGCGAACATCACCGCGAGAGCTGCAAGCCAGAGCAGCGCGCGGTTCATCCCGGGCGCTGATGCGGCAACACCCATTCCTAGCTCAGACCCGAGGGAGCCTTGACGGTTATTGGCTTGCCATAGTCGGAGAGGTTCATGTCATAGGTGACATCACCCATGTCGGCGAAGAACTGCCCGGTGACCTTGATCGTCACTATGAAGCCGTCCTTGTCGATGCCGATCTCGGTGGGATAGGTGGTGGACTCGTCGGCGCTGGGGATGATCGCCTTGACCTTGCTGCCCGGCACCGATCCGGAGTACATCGTCAAGACCAACTTGCCCTGGCGTTTCTCGCCGATCTTCTTCAGCCCAGTCAGCTCATTGAGCAGCGAAGAGATCCCAGTATCGGGGTCAATGAAGGAGGCCGGGTCGGGTGCGCCATATTCCATTGGGTCGATCACCGCTGGCTTGGGGAAGGGTGGGATCTGGGCGTAGACCAGGTTGTCGACGGATACGACTGGGATGTTGGCGGTCAGGCCCCCGAGTTGGATCTTCACCTTGCCATCGAAGGCAGGCTGATGGGTGAGGACGCCGTCGGCGCCGAGCACCCCCGTGCCGCTCTTCGGGATCGAGTCGGTGATCAGCTCAAGACGCACGCTCTTGGTCTCGTCGAAGAGCTTCTTGGCCTTGGCCATCGCGGCCTTGGCTTGGGCCAGCTCGTCTGACTTGTTGGTCTTGGCCTTGCCGCAACCGGTGATGAACACCAATCCCGCTACGACCATGACGACGGCGACGAGGCGCAACTGCTTCTTCATGGGCTCTACCTTCCCACGTCAATGGCAATCGCGGCTGCCGAGCACGCGGAAATTGGTTGCGAACCTGGGCTGCCGGAGCCATCTCTGCGGCCAACAGCATCAGGTAGTTCGATCGGCGTACCTGATGCTGAGCCAGCGACGGCTGGTGATGCACCTGCCCAGGCGAAGAGCAGCGCGTCTTCGCCCTTGAGCATGCGATGGCAACGCACCCCACCCGTCGCACGGCCCTTGGCTGGGTATTCACTGAACGCCGTGACCTTGACCGAGCCGGCGTCGGTGCCGTCGAGGGCAGCAGATGAGCCGCTGACCGTGACGACGACCGAGTCTGGACTGGGGAGCACGCAGAAGGCAACGACGGTTGCACCAGCGCTCAAACGGATGCCGGAGATGCCGGCGCCCGAACGCCCCTGAGGACGCACTGCGCTGGCTTCGAAGTGGAGGAGTTGGGCATCTGATGAGATGAAGCACAGCTCTTCGTCGCCTGACTGCAGTTGGGCGCCGCCAACGACTTCGTCACCATCCTTGAGGGTGATCACCTCCCAGACGTCTTTGTTCGGGACATCAGGATTGACTCTCTTCACCACGCCCTGCTTGGTGCCAATGGCCAATCCGGGCGAGTCTTCGCTGAGGGTGCTCAGAGCCAGCACACGCTCACCAGGGTCAAGCTGGAGGAACTCGCCAACTGGCACACCTCCAGAGAGATTGGGATGATTTGCCGTGCCCGGCAGCGTCGGCAGATCAAGTACGCCGATCCGGTGCAGGCGCCCCAAGGTGGTGAGTACGCCGAGCTCGCCGCGCGCCGTGGCCGGGACCACGCTGGTGATCACGTCGTGATTGGCCCGTGGGCCTCCGGTGCCGAGTTGATCACGATTTGTGGTACGCGCGATCAAGCCAGATGCTGACAGCAGCACGAACACCGGGTCATCAGCGACTTCGAGTGGAGTTGACGCGGCCTTGGCGGTGGCCCCAGCGCTCTCCAACAAGATGGTGCGTCGCGGGCTTCCGTAGGTCTTGGCGACCTCCGCGAGCTCATCAGAGACGACCTTGTGCAACATGGCTTCATCATTGAGGATCGCGTCGAGCTCCTCGATCGTGCGATTGAGGTCTTCGCTCTCCTTCTCCAACTCGATCTTGGAGAACTTCGTCAGCCTCCGCAGAGGCATGTCCAAGATGTAATTGGTCTGGATCTCGGTCAGGTCGAAGACCTGCATCAAGCGCTCGCGAGCCTGCTCGGCATTGTCGCTGCCGCGGATGAGTTGGATCACCTCGTCGATGTCGATGATCGCCAGGAGCAGGCCCTCGACAAGGTGCAGGCGATCGGCGGCCTTGCCGCGTCGATAGGCCGAGCGTCGTCGTACGACCTCGAAGCGATGCTCCAAGAAGACTTGGAGCATGTCTTTGAGGCCCAGTGTCTTGGGCTGTCCGTCGACCAGTGCGACGGCATTGATGCCGAAGTTTTCCTCCAGCGGGGTGGATTTGTAGAGCTGCTCCAAGATGGCCTCGGGATGGAACCCATTCTTCAGCTCGATCACGAGCCGGAGACCGTGCTCACGGTCAGTGAGGTCTTTGAGGTCAGAGATACCCTGCAGCTTCTTGGACTGGACAAGCTGACGGATCCGCTCGGAGACCCGTTCGGTGCCGACTCCATAGGGGAGTTCGGTCACCACGATGCCCTTGCGCCGCGGCGTGATCGACTCGATCCGAGCCGTGGCTCTCATCCTGAATGATCCGCGCCCAGTCTCATAGGCGTCTCGGATGCCATCGAGCCCGATGATCTTCCCGCCCGTGGGCAGGTCGGGGCCGGGGATGAATCGCATCAGTGAGTCAAGCGTGGCTCCGGGGTGCTTGATCAAATGCCGCAGCGCCTGGATCACCTCCACCAGATTGTGTGGAGCCAGGTTAGTTGCCATCCCCACCGCGATGCCGGTGCCGCCGTTGACCACGAGATGTGGGATTGCAGCAGGCAACACCGATGGCTCGATCTCGCGGCCGTCGTAGTTTGGCCTGAAGTCGACGGTGTCCTCATCGATAGAGGCAGTCATTGCCACGGCAGCAGGCGCCATCCGGCACTCGGTGTAACGCATGGCTGCAGGGGAGTCGTCTGGGGATCCGAAGTTGCCGTGTCCGTCCACGGTCGGCAAACGCATTGACCAGTCCTGAGCCAACCGCACGAGAGCGTCGTAGATGGCGCTGTCGCCGTGGGGATGGAAGCGGCCCATGGCCTCACCGACCACGCGTGAAGACTTCACATGGCCACGGTCGGGACGCAAGCCCATGTCGTACATCGAATAGAGGATCCGGCGCTGCACCGGTTTGAGGCCGTCACGTGCGTCCGGAAGAGCTCGGCTGTAGATGACGGAATAGGCATATTCCAAGAAGCTGGCCCGCATCTCGTCGCCCACATCGATGTCGATGATGTTCTCATCGAAGTCTTCTGGGGGCAGGGTGGTCGTACGTCGGGCCATGCGGGGCATTGTCGCAACTGAGAGATTCTTTGCGAGCACTGGCTCGCCGCCACCCGAGGTCGGGATATCTTCATCAAGTGAGCTCAGACGACGCAGCCTTGGCGCAGGACCCCCCCTATCCCGCCCATTGGGTCGCTGATGTGCTGTTGCGAGACGGACGCACTGCCCACCTGCGCCCGGTCTCACCAGATGACGTCGCTGCCCTGACGGAGTTCTACGACCAGGTCTCAGCCCAGTCGAAGTACTACAGGTTTTTTGCGCCCATGCCGAATCTGTCGAGCAAGGAATTGCAGCGGATCACGCATGTTGATCACCACGATCGCGTGGGCTTCGTGCTGACAGTGGCTGAGAAGATCATCGCCATTGGCCAATATGAAGGGATCGGTGATCACCGTGCGGAGGTAGCATTCTTGGTCCAAGATGCGCACCAGGGGCGTGGGATCGGCCAGCTCTTGCTTGAGCACCTGGCACAAGCGGGACGCGAAAACGGGATCACCAAGTTTGAGGCCCAAGTGTTGCCCGACAACAAGAAGATGGTGCAGGTCTTCAAGGAGATGGGCTATCGGATCGCGAGTGGCTGGGAAGAAGGCTCACTCAACTTCCACTTCGACATCAAGGCCACTGACACCGCGATTGGCGTCATGGTCGCCCGGGAGCACGATTTCGAAGCTGCCTCGATCGGGGCTTTCCTCAACGCCCGTAGCGTGGCGATCATCGGTGCGTCTCGACGGGCCGACACGGTTGGTTCGCAACTCGTGCGCAATCTGGTCCTGGCCGACTACGCCGGCAAGCTCTATGTCGTCAACCCATCGGCCGAGTCCGTGGCCGGCATGCCTGCCTATGCCTCTGTCAACGACATCCCCGGTGAGGTCGAGGTGGCGGTGGTGGCCGTGCCTGCAGAAGTCGTCAAAGACGTCGTCATTGACTGCGCAGCCAAGGGTGTGCTCGGCCTGATCGTGATCTCCAGTGGTTTTGCCGAGACTGGCGACGAGGGCCGCAGACGACAACGGCATCTGGTGGGCCTGGCCCGGTCTTATGGTCTTCGCCTGATCGGACCAAACGCCCTGGGAGTGATCAATACCTCCCCGGAAGTCTCACTCAACGCCTCGTTGGCCCCGGTGATGCCGCCTAGGGGTCGGGCAGGCTTCTTCTGCCAGTCAGGTGCCTTGGGTACGGCGATCCTGGAGAAGGTCCGCAACCGCGGCCTCGGGTTGTCGACTTTCGTCAGTGCCGGTAACCGAGCTGATGTGTCTGGCAATGACCTGCTGCAGTACTGGGAGGAAGATGATGCCACTGAGGTCGTCTTGCTCTATCTGGAGTCGATCGGCAACCCGCGTAAATTCTCCCGGATCGCCCGGCGCGTCTCGGTGCGCAAACCGATCGTCGCGGTGAGGTCAGGTCGGGCCACCCAAGGAGTCCCGATGGGGCACGCCGTCCGCCAGATCGCCGCGCCCCCGGCAGCGGTCGACGCGATGTTCAGGCAGGCAGGCATCATCCAGGTCGACAGCCTCGACGCGATGTTTGATGTCGCCCAGTTACTGGCCCACCAGCCGCTGCCTCGTGGGTCTCGCGTGGCGATCGTGGGCAACTCAGACGCTCTTGGCCTCTTGGCTGTTGATGCCGCAGCAGCACATGGGCTGCCGGTGACGAGTGTGAAATCACTCGGTCCGACCGCCGACGCCGATGACTTCGAAGAAGCCCTGGACGCTGCGATCGATCATCCTGAGGTCGATGCGGTGATTGCCGTCTATGTGCCACCGCTCGACTCGCCTGGAGCAGACGTGGCACAAGTGCTTGCCGCGGTGGGGGAGCAGTCTGACAAGCCGCTCGTCTCCAGTTTCTTGGGCCGTGAAGGTGTGCCGGAGCTCTTGCGGGTGCCCGATCACACGGGCCTCACCGCAGGGCGCGGCTCGGTGCCGTCGTACCCAGGTGTCGAGGCTGCCGTGGCAGCACTCGCAAAGGTGATGGGTTATGTCGACTGGCTGAGTCGTGGTGATGCGGGGCCCGAGCCCATCGAGGGATGCGACGAAGCTGCCGCTGCTGAGTTTGTGGACCGGCTCCTCGCCGAGTCGCCAAAGGGGCTGGAGCTGGACATCGAGCAGATGCAGGAGTTGTTGTCCTGCTACGGCATCGATCTGTGGCGTCCGATCTCCGTTGCCAGCCTCGACGAGGCTTTGGCCGCGGGGGAGACGCTGGGCTGGGACGTCGTACTCAAGGCGACTGCGGAGCAATATCGACATCGCCCTGATCTGGCCCACGTGTGGCGCGGCATCACCTCAGTCGATGACATGACCCAGGCATGGAATGCTCTCGACGAGACCCTCTCAGACCCGGCCAATGCTGGCTTCGTGGTGCAACGCAATGCCGGCCCGGGCGTGCCCTTGACCGTGTCTGGACTCGAAGACCCGCTCTTTGGGCCCGCCTTGTCATTTGGAGTCGCCGGCCCGCTCACGGAGTTGGCAGGTGATCGAGTCTATGCAATCCCGCCGTTGTCGACACTCGACGCAGTTGAGACGGTGCGAGCCATCAAGGCGGCGCCGCTCCTATTTGAATACCGAGGCACCGCGCCAGTGGATGTTGAGGCCGTCGAGGCGCTGCTGCGCCGGGTGGCCCAGCTCAAGGAAGATCTACCTCAGGTGAAGCAGATCGACATTGACTTGGCTCAGGCAGGTGCTGCAGAGACCTCCGTGCTCACCGCGGCGATAAGGATCGAGCCGGTTGCTGATCCGCGATCGGATTTGTTTGTACGCCGCCTCACCGCCCCGCTCAGCGACACCATCCCCGGCTAGCCCACTGGAGTGGCGTGACACACTGTGCCCATGCCTGAGGGGACCACCACTGATCGAGCCACCGAGTTGTATGCCGAGATTGACAAGGCCGGCTATTTCCCTGCCGTGGTCAAAGCTTCGATCAGCTCGTCATTGTCTGGCGAGTCAGTGGTTGGCTTCTTGGTGCATCACGAGCCCACCATCGATCATGATCAAGTACGCCGCCATGTGACAGTCGTCGTGGTCACCCCATCAAGGTTGTTGTTGGCTCACACCGACGACCATGCAGGTGATGACCTCTTGCCGCAGCCCTATGCGGCCACTTCCACAGAGGCGATCCCGCTGAGCCGCATGCGCTCAGTCGTTGTCAACAGGATTGTGGCCAATCCTGAGAAGCACGCGGGAGACGTAGAAATCTCAGCCACCGAAGCGGTCTTGACCCTCAACTGGGGTGGGGTCAACCGCATCGATGTTGAGCCAGCCAGCTGCCCCGACCCCGATTGTGTGGCCGACCACGGCTACACCGGAGTCTTTGCCGCAGAAGACTTCTCACTTCGAGTCAGCGCTGCCGCAGACGGGCAAGCAGCGGTCGACAGCCTGTTGGAGCTTGGCGAACGGGTTTCAGCGATGACGGCCGGTCACAAGTGACAGACTTCTTGACGCCGGCCTATGGCCAGCGGGCGCTGAGTGATGTGTTGCCGGCGGCGGCTGCCGCAATCGGACTAGGCTCAGCTCTTGACCCCGGGGCGCTGCGCTTCGAGCCTGCGACGCGCTTCGTCGTACTTCTCGTGGATGGGCTCGGTCATCAACTGATCGCCGACCACCCCAAGCAGGCGCCGTACCTCCACTCACTGGTGAGCGCCCAACAGCCCGGCACCTGTGGGGTGCCCTCAACCACCGCCACCTCGCTGACATCACTGGGCACCGGGGCCCCCACGGGGCAGCACGGGATGGTCGGCTTCACTCAGCGGGTCCCCGAGACCGGAGCCCTGCTCAACTCACTCTTCTGGGATCAACCGGTCGACCCGACACAATGGCAGTCTGCGCCCACCGTCTTCGAACAGGTGCGCTCACAGGGCGGTTTGGCCACGGTCATCTCCAAGACGGAGTTTGCTGAGTCCGGGTTGACGCGCGCAGCCCTGCGGGGAGCGACCTACGTGGGCACCGGCAATGTGGATGACAGATTGCAGGCGGCGGTCGCTGCGGCCAACGAGGGCCCATCGCTGACCTATGTGTACGACGGTGATCTCGACGCCACCGGACACCGCTTCGGTGTCGACTCAGACGCTTGGCGCGCGCAACTGCAGGCAGTAGACGAAGACGTGCAGGAGTTGCGGGCGGCGCTGCCGGATTCGGTCGGGCTCGTGGTCACCGCAGACCACGGGATGGTCGATTCGACGACTCAGTCGCGCATCGACATCGATGAGATCCCGGGACTCCGAGAAGGAGTTGTGCTTCTGGGTGGAGAGGCGCGCTTCCGTCATCTGTACTGCGCACCCAGCGACGCGGTCGTCGTACGCGATCGATGGCAGGAGCGACTGGGTGACCAAGTGACCGCCTTGACCAGGCAAGAGGCTGTGGCACAAGGCTGGTTTGGGGAAGTCCGGGCCGACGTGTCACCAAGGATTGGTGATGTGGTCGTGGCTGCACACGATCAAGTGGGCTTGTTCAGCTCGCGTGACTTTGCCTATGAGATGACTCTGGTCGGTCTGCACGGGTCGCTGACGCCGCGTGAAATGGAGATCCCGATCCTGCAGGTGCGCTGACCTCAAGCGCGCCAGACGTGATTGAATCCCATCTCGTGGCCGAACTCCACTTCTTCACCGGGACCATGGACTCTGGCAAGAGCACCCTTGCCTTGCAGACCAACCACAATCACGCGGCCCGCGGACGAGTTGGCAGGATCTTCACCACCCATGACCGGGCTGGCGAGGCGATGCTGTCATCAAGGCTCGGGTTGGAGCAGGCGGCCCTCGAAGTCAGCGAGGACTTCAACTTCTGGCGCTATGTGGTCGACTCGCTGACCCATGGCGCACGGATCGACTACCTGATCTGTGACGAGGCTCAGTTCTACGCCCCGCGCCAGATCGATCAACTTGCCAAAGTCGTCGACGACCTTCAGATCGATGTCTTCGCCTTTGGCATACTCACCGACTTCCGCTCCCAACTCTTCCCCGGGTCTCAACGCCTGGTGGAGCTGGCCGATCGGGTGAATGTGCTCCAGGTAGAGGCGCTGTGTTGGTGTGGGCAAAGGGCCACCCACAATGCCCGCACCGAGAATGGCGAGATGGTGACCGAAGGTGAGGTGATCGTGGTCGGTGATGTGGAAGATCCGACCGATGAGTTGGCTGCTCAGGCGCCTGAAGTTGCCTATGAAGTGTTGTGTCGCCAACACCACCGACGTCGGATGACCGCTGCACGGGCCCGAGCCGTTTCGATGATCAGTGAACCATTGCCCTTTGACTGATCGTCGCCCGCGCTAGGGGCTCAGTTGCGCCGCTCGCGGGCGGCTTGGACTCCGGTCTTCACCAGGATGAAGGGCAAGGTGACACTCGCGATTGCGGTGACCAGCCAAACGATCAAGGTAGTGGAGATCCAGGTTGTCACACCTCCGGAGATGGTCAGGCCATCGGTGAGCAGGTTTGTGGCCACCAGCGCCACGAAGGTGGCCAACAAGCCGATCCCGCCCAAGAATGCAGCCGCATTGCGAGCCGCCATCTTCATCAGGAAGGGGCTGATCACGGCCTGGATCACCGAATAGATGGCGACGGCGGTGATGAATCCGATGGCTTTCACGGTCACTCCATCGACGAAGGTTGCCGCCACCAGGAGACCAATTGCGGCGGAGGCAAGGAAGACAACGATCTGGATCAAGAAGCGGATCATGGTTTCTCCTAGGTCAGGCGATTTGGCTGCGTAGGTTGATGTTTTTCACTTGTGCACGTAGTGCGATGCCGGAGGCGACCAAGATAAGGCCCCAGATCAAGGCCAGGAGGCCAACAATGAAGGCGACTGCCAGGGCAGATCGCCCTGGATTGGACATGAACAGCACGCCGATGGCTATGTCCAACGCGCCTCCGATTGCCAAGAGGATCTTGCCGTGCGCGTTAGTGATCGAAATGGCGCCGATCAACTCCGCGATGCCTCTGGCGATCAACCACAGGCCCAAGACCCAAGTGACAGCAGTGACTGCGAAAGTCGGACTGGAGATGGCCACCACAGCCGCAATTACCGAAACCACGCCAAGCAAGGCAGCCAAGAAACGAGCGGCTGGGGGAGTGCCTGTGGCGAAGATCTGGACGAGGGTGCCCAGTCCGTCGACAAGTGCCCATAAACCCCAGAAGATCGCCAGCACGACAAGCGTCTTGGCTGGCCAGATCATCGCGCCGGCTCCGAAGATGATGCCGATGCCGCCACGGGCGAGGAGCAATTTCCACGAGATTTCTAGCCAGTCCTTAGGCATTGGGCTCCCTTTCCGATCAAGGTCGTTGAAGTCACTGTATGGCAGAGGTCAGGCGCATGATGTTATCGACATACTTCAAGCGGGCTGGGCGCTTCAGCCAAGACTCCAAGGTCAACTCTGGGCTCATGCTGCGGTAGTTGTCTTCCACCTCGCGCATCTTGGTCACGATTTCTGGGCCTAGAAGCATGAGCGAAGTCTCATAGTTCAGGGCGAATGATCGCTGGTCCATGTTGCTGGAGCCCAACACAGCGATGTCGTCATCGACCGTGAAGTGCTTTGAGTGCAAGATGTACGGCGCGGGGTACTGATAGATCTTCACCCCAGCCTCCAAGAGCGCTCGATAGTACGACGCTTGGGCATGACCCACCATGAACTGATCAGCGATCTCGCTGACGAAGAGCTCGACGTCGACACCACGCTGTGCCGCGGTAGTGACCGCGCTGAGGAGTGACTCATCTGGCACGAAGTACGGGCTGGTGATCGATAGACGCCGGGTGGCCGAGTAGATCAAGGAGTTGAACATCCGCAGATTGTTTTCAGATGGGAAGCCAGGACCACTGGGCACCAGTTGACACTTGAGCCCGGTGACGGGGGCGTCGCTGGTCTGTGGGTTCTCGGTGACTTCCCTCGTGAACGGCATCAAGTTGGGCAGCTCCCCGGTCTCGGTGTACCAGTCTGCGGCGAAGACGGCGTTGAGGTCAGCCGCGATTGGGCCCTCGAGTCGGGCCATCAACTCCACCCATTCGCGGCCAAGCGCGTGGTTCTTGGGCTTGTTGTAGCCAGGCTCGGTCAGATTTAGGGAGCCACTGAAGCCGACCAGGTTGTCGATGATCACCAGCTTGCGGTGGTTGCGAAGGTCCGGGCGGCGCCAGCGTCCTTGCATGGGCTTGATTGGCAGCATCAACTTCCACTGGATCTTCGTTTGGTCGAGTTTCTTCAGCATCTGTTTGTAGCCAGGGATGCCGCGCGATCCGATGTGGTCGAAGAGGAGGCGCACTGCCACGCCACGATCCGCTGCATCGGACATGGCCTGGAAGACCGGGTCGGTCATCTCATCCCATGCCGTTATGTAGAACTGCACATCCACGGTGTCTTTGGCGGCCGCGATCTCGCTGGCGATCGCCAGGATGCACTCGCGATAGTCGGGCAGCAGCGTCACGGCGTTGTCTGGCTGCACCGGGAAGGAAGCCAGCGACCGGTTGAGATGTACGACGGTCGCGACCTTGTCGCGCACTTCCACACTCCCGGGTTCGAATTCAACGCTGGAAGCTCTGGCCTCAGCGATGGCGGCGTGCGCCTCACGTTGGCGCTTGTGGCGAATTCGCCCAAGGCGGGTGCGGCCGAGCAACAAGAAGAGCGCGAAGCCCGAGAAAGGCTCAAACATGATCAGCAACAGCCAAGCCATGCCTGTGCTCGGTTTGCGATTGCCCGGGATGACCCCCAGCGCCAGCAGGCGCAGGATGATCCCGATGACAAGCACGATGGTCCCGAGGGTGGTTGTCCAAGTTATCGGTGGCACGCCGAAACCCTATCGTTGTGAAGGTGGGCGCAGACCGGATCGTCCTGCATAGCTCTGGGTAGGGCGCGCTGACCGTCTACTTTGTGACGATCACCATCTCCACGTGAGGGGTACAGCAATCCCGCATGATCTGGATCGGTGCTGCTCGGGTGTCAGCGGGCTCGCCCAGGATCTTCGACTGGATCGGGACTGCTGCACGATCGGGTCAGGTCAAAGTGTCATCTATCCGTGCAGTAGTCCCCGGCGACCGTCGCGAACATTCGCCAACAGTTCGGCGCAATCTTCTGCGGTGCTTGGACCTCTGGGGCCCATGCGAATGAGCCCTCGACGCTGCAAACCTCCAGGTCAAAGCCCCTTTCGGGGCTTGGGCGTCAGTCAGATGTCGTAGTAGAGCTTGTTGTTTCTGGCCGGAATTGGCTCATGTTGAGGAGTGCTGAAGAGTCTCCGTGGCTGCTGAAGTGGTAGCCGAGTTTCAGCGCTTGGCCATCAACTTGCGCTGAGTACGACGGCCCTGCGCGACGATCGAGGGGATCAAGGCAAGGCCCACCGCCGGGAAGGTGTCTCCGAACCGGACCAGCCACCCGCGCCAGCCTGGTACTGCGGTGACCAGACGGGGCTTGTCCAGCACCTTGCTGACCGCGGTGACGACATCCTCTGGCTGGAGGAGCTTGCCGGAGAATGACAGGGCCGAGGAAGGATCGTCTAGCTTGTCGTAGAGCATCGGTGTCCAGATCCCATCCGGGCAGACACACGAGATGTCTATGTCCTTGATGCCAGCTAGGCGAAGGTCGTGGAGCGTGCTGAGGCTGAACCCGATCGCAGCATGCTTCGATGCGGCGTACACCGCCTCGCCGGGCACGGCGCTGAGGCCGGCGAGCGAGACGATGTTGACGATGTGGCCGCCTGTGTCACGCATCGCTTGGATGGCGGAAATCGTGCCGTTCATTGTGCCGATCGCGTTTACCTCGATCATCAGTCGGCGCTGGTCCGGGGTCTGCTCCCACGCAGGGCCAGTGAGTAGGACGCCAGCGTTGTTCACCCACACATCGAGTCGCCCGGCCGAGGCGAGGATCGTGTCCCGGGCGGCCTCGACTTGAGCCGGGTCGCTAACGTCGACTGCCAGCGCGGTGGCCCCTCGGCCGATTTCGTCGGCCGCAGCCTTGGCCGTGGACTCGTCCACATCCGTGACCAGGACCTGGTACCCCCGGTCGGCCAGAAGCGCTGCGATTTGGCGTCCTAAACCTCTCCCTGCCCCGGTGACGACGGCACCACCCCGAGCCTGGGTCATCGGAGGCCGGCCTTGATCTGTCCGTAGTCGATGCCGCCATGTGTGAACGTCGGCACGACCGGCCAGAACCTCTTCCATGGAGCGAGCTCAGTCGAGGGCAGGATCTGCAACCAGCGTGGGTCCACTTTGCTCGGGTCGGCCATCGTCTTCTCCTTCACCATGGAGTCGTACTGGTCGAGTGAATCCTCGAGTGTGTTGGCGTTGGGGCAGATCTCGCGCCCGAACCTCTCGTGGTACTTGCGGACACCAGGGATCTTGGACAGCTCGGGTTGCCAGTTATCGGCAGAGATGCCGTTCTCCGAGGACACCCAAACCCCGTCGGGGGTGTTGATGACCAGCGAGTGGTTGCCGTCGGTGTGCCCGGGCGTCCACAGCAGGGCCAAGCCTGGACCGAGCTCGATGTCGCCGTCGAAGGTCACGATCTGGCTCGGATCGACCCCTCCGAGCCCACCGTCGACATACCAGGCCCACTGCATTGGATGCAGCGACTGCAGGGTGGCCAGTTCTCGGCTGTGCACGAGCATCTTGGCGTTGCCGAACAGTGGTTGGCGGGGTGCGGCCTCACCATCGATCACCTCGGTCGAACCCAGGATCATGCGCGGGTCTTGGACGTGCAGGTGGTCGAAGGTGCAGAAGTCGATGTCCGACGGGGTCAGGCCGAGCTGGTCGAGCACGTCGCCGGGCTCGTTGTAGTACTTCAGCATCACCGCCTCGGCCATCCGTTGGCCACCCGGCACCTTGTCCATCAAGGCCTGCAGGTTGCTGTAGAAGGGTGCCTCGGCGGAGCCGGCCGGAACGGTCGGCTCAAACACCAGTGTGCGCGCGACGCCGTTCCAGTCGTCGTATTGCACGACGATCATCCGGTTGATCATCGAGATCAGCGGCAGCGTCGGCACCGACACGGCGTCATGGAAGGCGTAGTTAACCGGGTACGGCGCAGCGGCGATGTCGACCGACTTCACCGCCCGTACCTGTCCTTGTGTCTTGGAACCGAGTCTTGTACGCCGCAGCTGCGGCCCTGACGGCCCTGAGCCGCTCACCCCGGGGCCAAACGTCGTGGACCCCGTCGAACTCCGGGATCGAACGAGCACCGATGCCCGCGTCCGTGATTGATGCAGCCTTCTTGTCCGTACTGGCCATGTTGCGCGGCTCCTTAACCCTATGTTGCGCCCCGGGCTTCTTAGAGGCTGGTCTTCCTCGTTCTTGTGCCCCGGCTGGGGCTGGTTCCCGATCGTAGTCGGGGGTCTGGGCGGACTGGTGGTTGGCTTCATTTTCGGCCGGTGTGACCAGCCTGATCTCACCATGGAGGCGGGTGGTGATGTGCCAGTCCACGTACTCGGCGGCGGCCAGCGCGACGTCGTTGATCGACTTCCATCCACCCGCCAGACCCCATCGCCAGCGGGGCCGATGTGAAGGTTGTCCGTGCCCGACTCAGGCACGCGCCGGCGAAGACCACCCTGGGAGGGGCTTGGGACTGGTTGGTGGGGCAGGTCAAGTCGTCACCTATCCATGCAGCAGCCCCATGAGCCGCGCCCATGTCGTCGCCTAGGATCCGATGACCGAGCAATGTGGCTCGCCGAACATCTGCCCGGAGTGCATGCGAACTGAGTTCAAGCGCGAGAGGGATGCCCTCGCCAAGGCGGGGTGAGAATGAGCGTGTCTACGAGACGTCCTCGGGAAGCGAGGCCCTGATGCGCTTGACCGCCTCGGCGAGCGGGCCGAGGTCCTTATCGATGACAGCTTGGACGATCTCAGGATTGGTCGCAAAGTAGTGGTGGGCAAGGAAGTCGCGCATGCCTGCGATGTCGCTCCACGCAATGCCCGGCTGGGCCTCCATCAACTCGGGCGCCAACCCCTTGACGGCTTCGCCGATCTCCAGCAGGCGCATCGCGACGGCATCCATCACGATCTCAACTGAGATTGGTCCGTGCTGCAGGTGTCCGTGGATCGATGCGACGGCGGCCTGAATGTCATCGAGGATCTCAGCGTCGGATCTGCTCACAGGGGTACGAGATCCTTCTCGGCCCGCACGCGAACCCGTTCCTTCAGGCCGTTGCGCGGAACTAGATCGACTGGAACACCGAGCAATTCCCGCAGCTCACGCTGGATGCCGATGATGTCGATGATGCTCGTGCCGGGAGCGAAATCGACAAGGAGGTCAATGTCGCTGTCTTCGCGGTCGTCGCCACGGGCGGCGCTACCGAAGATCCCTGGATTGGTGATGCCATGACGGCGCAGCAACGCACGCAGTTCACCTCGATGGGCGAGCACGCGACGGCCCGCAGGGCCGCTGAGCGGCACGCGGGAGGCGGCATCGACCTCGGTCATTTCTTCATCGTATCGAGAGCTCATATCGAGATTCCTGACGAGCGTGGCGGTCTCTGCGAGGCCGCTGTAGTTCACAGACTGGGCTAGGCGCCGGGTCAGTGAAGCGACGTCGATCCCGGCAAGCTCCATCAGCCATTCCAGCAGCCCGGCGCCGTCGCCCTTCGTGAGCCCTGGCTGGGCGGCATAGGGAGAAAGCAGCGCCTGGAGTCGGTCGAAGTCGAGGTGGCCCTTGTGCGCGGCATCGCGCAGCGCCTTGCCGATGAGGCGAAGGTCGGCGTCGGCGTTGAACAGGTCGGCAATTGTTGCCTCCAGCGACAGCGCAGGCAGGCCATGAACTGTCACCACATCGCCGTTGGCGAGGTTGCGTTGGCGGTAGCGGATCTTGCTTCGCTGGCTCTGGCGGCGAGTGCGGGTGATGAAGTCGTGGTGGCGGTCCCAGATCTCGCCGATCTCGTGGAGCCGTGCCGCTGATGCGGCGGCGAACACGACGTCGGCACCCGATTTGCCTCGGTCGTAGGCCAGACGCTTCGGGTCGGTGCTCAGCCAGGCGGCCCGCATGTCGTCGAACTCATCACCCGGCGCACCGGCATCCTTGTAGACACCGTGGGCGAGACGCTTCAGGTGACCGGCTTCGGCAAGGCGGGACAGCATGAGTCGGCTGACTCCGAGCGCAGCGGCCTGCGCCGTGGTGACCATGCCCCATTGGCACGCGGTTACGTCGGCAAGCGCGAGCAGGGCCTCCGTCGTCTTCACGCTTGAATTGTATCTAAATAAGAGAAACAGTCCAAGCGCTATTGACACGGTCGAAGCCCGATTCTCCGATCGACATCGCGTTGGGGCGAACGCGGGAGCGGGCCCGGTCATCGTGCGCTCGCCTTCGGGCCCCCTACCGGACCCGACCAGTGGAGAATGTCTTCGTCGACTGCGATGAGCTCGGGGCCAACGCTGCAGGTTGTGAGGTTCGAGAGCCACCCTGAGACGGGCTTTGTGTATCTGAAGGACCTCACAGGCAAGGAGTGGAGTAAGCGTCCGAGGACCTGGCACTCTCCTATGTGGAGTGGTGCGACCCCGGCTCCGACAGAAACCGGGGTCGCCTCAGGCGGCCCGCAGTCGTGGGCTGAGCATGGGGTCGAGGTCGGCGAACGGCCACTCGACGAGGATCGTGCCGGCGAGCGAAATCAGATAGGTACTGGTGCCGTCGTGGTCGCAACGGAGGAGGGCGAGCGACGGGCCGTTGGCGGCGAGACCAGTCCGATGTACTCGCAGGCCCTCTGCTACTGGTCCAAGTTGGACGTGGCGACGAGACTTCGCATCCCGCGCCTGCAGAAGCTCGTCGCGCGCGGCCATCACGCTATGAGAGTGCACGACGCCGCCGAAGTGCAGACATGCGGCGAGGTAGGCGCTCTTGAGCAGGCCGGTCATGTATTCGGCAGGGCGAGGGATCGTGTAGTGAATCGCGACGTTCGGGTCCTTGACGCGGTCGAATGGCGACGCGGCCTCGGGGGAGGACTTCTCCGCGAGCAGGACCACTTCATCCGAGTCGGTCTTCAGGAGCAGGATCCGGTCGTGCCCGAATGGTTCCGGGCTCGCGTCCGATGTGAAGTGTGCGCGGATCGCGTCGTCGTACCAGTCTTGAAGGGCGGCTTCGGTGCGAGAACCCAGGCGGTTGTTGCAGTCGGCGCAGGTGTTTGCCATGACGGTCCCGCCGAATGCCGTCGGCGGGACGTGTTCCATCGTGTCAGCTGGCACATCCTCGCGAAGGCAGATCGGGCAGTAGGGGAACTGGCCGCGCTCGATCACGCAGACACCGGTTGCGGTGCGGGCACCCTCCCCGGCCGGTGGCTGGTGACCTCGCGCCGAGATCAGCTTGCCACCGGCGTGCTCAAGGTCGATCTCATGGATCTTGGGCAGTCCGGTTCGCTTGCCACCCTTGGCCTGCCGACCGATCACCTGCCGAATCTGGCCGCGGTAGGGCGGCTGCGCGGGCTGGTCGGTCACCCCACCATTGTCGCTGGTGACACCGACACGCACGGGACGCCGCGCGGACCATCACGAGCCGTCGCCATCAGCTCAACGGAATCTCCTGCGGTATCTCTGCGGTATTTGGCCCCGATCGGGCCAAGCAAAAGGGCCCCTGGCACTGCATCGCTGCAGGTCAGAGGCCCTTTCGGGTTACGACGTCTGTCAGATGTCGTAATAGTGACTGGTGCACCCGGTCTGACCTGCGCAAACGCTGATCTGGGTCACGCTGGGGCCGCGGTGGGGCCTCCGGTGGCCGAATCCTCGTCGCTCCTGCCGAGGAGCTCCAGGGTCAGTTGCGCCTGAGTGCGGTGGTCCTCCGGTAGTGCCCACCAGGCCGGGTGCGCGCCATCGAGGCGCGTCGCCAGAGTAGCGATGCGACGCCGGTCGGAGCCGGTGAACTCGGCCCGCTCGGCGAACGGGTCGTCGATGCAGGCGAGCAACGCAGCGGCATCGAACAGGTGGCGCTCCTTGTCGCGCGAGTCGGTCGTGTAGGCAGCTGACTTCAGGATCAAGGCGCCGAATGGGCGTGGGACGGAGATCATCGCAGTAGTGCCGGGCGTGATCTCAAACTGCGCGTTCACTGTCCGACGTAGGGCTTGGGTGCCACCCTCGATGCGGATCATCTCGTGGCCGCGCAGTCGCTCGATCACGCGAGGTGCCGGGTGGTCGGCGATGAGCACGTCGACTTGATCTTCGTGGGCTCCGGCGACCAGGTCGACCTTCGTGGTGCCGCGGACGAAGCGATGCGCGGTGTTGTTGCGCGGGTCGATGCTCGGCTGGAACTGATAGCCGAGCGCCTCCAAGGCGGCGGCGACCTTGTTCGGCACGCCGCGCATGGTCTCAATGTGCAGCACGATGTCGACATCGTTGGTCGGGCGGACGATGCCGAGTCCGTGGTGGATGGTGTGGAGCTGTGTCATCAGTCCGCCGACCAGCGTCCAGCTCTCGGCTGGGAGGGTCTCGGCCAATTCCGCGACGCTGGGCCACGGATCCGGCCAGCCGCCAGGGGCGGCGCTGACTTCGATGCTGGGGCGGTCGGTGCTCATCGGTACGACTCCAGCAGCTCGGCCAGTGTCCGGCGGCCGACGCCCCGGACGCGGGGGTCGATGCTGGTGGCCGCATCGAGCGCGGCGACGACAGAGGTGTCGACCAGGGCGCGGACGTGGTCGAAGTCGAAGCCGGTTACGCGCAGCGTGACGGGTCCGCTCGCGTCGGCGCGCAGGCCGAGGGTCCGCACCAGGGCGTCGAGGTCGTCGGCGGCGACGTAGCCGTCGATGCTCTCGTCGACTGCGTCGGTGATGCCGAGAGATCTCGTGTTGGTTGCCGCCACGGTCTCGCGGAGTCGGGGGAGTGCTGCGCGGTGGGCCTCGTAGGTGTGGACCTGGGCGCGGTCGCGCATCCGAGTTGCGAGGTCATCGACATCGTGGGCGGCGGCGATCTCGCGCAGGTTGTGCCGTAGCCGAGAGGTTTGGGGAGCTCCCAGCCACACTGCCTCCTGGCCAGCGAGCAGGGCAATGGCTCCCCAGGCGGTGTGCTCAGCCCAGGAGCGGGTGCGGCCCTGGCGCTGGGATTGGCGGTAGCGATCGACCGAGGTCCGGTCGATCAGTCCACGCGCAACCCGGCTGAGGGCCCCGGAGTCGGCCAGGCGGCGGGCATGACGGGTCGACACCCCGAGGGCGTTCGCAGTTTCCTCGATGGTGAGGAACTCCTGGCCAGCCATAACAGTTAATGTCCCATAGCGGACGTAATCTGTAAAGATCGGCTTGGTGTCGAGCGCGGATGTCATCGCGGAGCCTCGTGGTCTTCCTCGTCGCTCTCCGGGTCATCGTCGTTGCTGGACTTGCCCATTAATGCGGCGTCGATGGCCCGCTTGGTGCGTTCGGAGCTGCCTTCCATCAGGTGGGTGTAGGTCCGCAGCGTGAAGCCGGGGTCGGCGTGACCGAGGTACTCGCTGACTGCCTTGATGGTCTCGCCCTCGTGGAGTGCGGTGCTGGCGAAGAAGTGTCGTAGCGCATGGCAGCCGTTCTCCCGGAGGTCGGGCACTCCAGCGCTCTTGAGAGCAGGACGCCAGAGGAAGGTGTTGAAGTAGTTGCGTCCCAACGCCTTCTTCTCGCGCGACGTCAGCAGCAGAGACACAGTGGTCGACTTGCCGTCGACCACCATCCACGGCAACGCGACCTCCCTCGGCGGATAGGCCGTCATGTAGGCAGTAATGGCTTCCCGGACCGCGTCCGGCAGCGGGACCTTTCGGGTCTTGCGCCCCTTGGGCAGCCCGAACACCTGGCGGTTGTTGGAGAACAACTTCACCTGCCGACGGACGTGAACCTCGCTGGCTTCGAAGTCGATGTCATCGGGGGATAGCCCGAAGATCTCCCCTTGCCGCAGGCCAAGTCCCGCGCCGAGCCAGACCACGAGCTGATAGCGCGCAGGCAACTTGTCGCGCACCGCGAGTACCCGGTCACGAGTCCATGGCACCAGCTTCTTGGGATCGGATCGGGGTTTGCGCACCGAAGGAGCCTTGCACGGGTTCTTTGGGATCAGCTCGTCATCGACTGCCGCGGTGAAGACCGTCGACACGTTCGCGAACACGACCTTTCGGTAGGTCGGAGCAAGGCCGCTCAGGCTACGAAGCCAACTCTGGATGGTTGACGGCTGCACCTCGGACAGCAAGCGGTCGCCCAGGTAAGGGAAGGCGTGCAGGCGCATCCGCAGTTCGACGGCCTCGCGGGTGGTCTCCTCGAACGTCTGGGCTTCGATCCACTTCTTGGCGTAGGTCTCGAAGGGGATCTTTCCCGCGTCAGGGTCGACGTACTGGCCCCTGACCAGGTCGGCCGAGACAACAGCGCAGAACCTGTCGGCCTCCACCTTCTTCTTGAAGGTCTTGTTCCGCTCTCGTCCGTCAGGTGCCCGCCACCGAACGCGATAGGACTTGATGAGCGAGCCGTCAGCGGCACGCCGTTCGCGCCTTTCAACGTGCGCCATGAGCCAAACCCACATGCTCGTGGAGCCACAGCCGTACTTCGGCGGGGTCGTAGCGCAGGAACCGGCCAACTCGGAAGGCAACGGGGCCGGTGCCCTTGTGCCGCCACTGATAGAGCGTCGCGACGGGGACGCCGAGGAAGTCTGCGACCTCCTCGACGGTCATCAACCTGTCACTGACGGGTAGGTGCATCCCTTCGTTGCGGTGGTCAGAGGCTTCGCTCATGGTGGATCGATCCTTCCTGCGTGGGTCCGTTGATCGAGCGCACGAACGCCGCCCGCTCTGTGGCTGAAGTCGGGGAGACAGGCCTGCGTGGCTCCGGTGCGTGAAGCCGCCGGTCGACGGTCACCAGGAGGCGCGCCTTGGTGGGGACGTCGAGAGGTACGTGTCGTGCTCGCTGTTCCTTGACCGCGCCGGCGCTGGACAGGTCGATACGCGGGATGGTGACGCGCAGGAGGTAGCTGCGGTCGCTCGCGCCAGCACGGGTGATCGCCGCGATACGTCGGTCGATGTGCGTGAACAATGCATCAAGGTGGCGGAGCTGGTTGCCGCTGACCGCCTCGGCAGGGGAGAGGTTGTTCATGCGGGCAGCGGCGATTGCGCCGTCGGCTGCTGCGAGGCCGTTGCCGACCAGACCGCGGAGGTTCCGGGACTGATCGATGAGCTGGCGGTAGGTCTCGTGTCGGTGGTCCCACTTCGCTGCGGTCTGCTCGCGGTTCGGGCTCTGGTCGCAGAGCTCCACGGCACCGCGGCTGACGATTCGTTGTGAGTCGAAGATGAGTCGCAGGCTGTAGGCGTCGGGCTGGTGGCGCAGGTGGACGAGCAGGTTGTTGTGCGCCTGCAGCACACCGTCGAGTCCGGGGAGTGCGGGTCCGTCGACGAGTTGGACCGGGGGACGCCAGCCGCGCTGGTCGACGCTGTAGTCGGGCTTGTCGTAGCCGGCGTGGGCGGCGCAGACGACCGCGGCGCGGCCCAGCCCCTCCGCCTCGGTGATCGGTTCCCAGCCATGGACTGCAGCGCTGTAGTGCCGGTCGAGCCCGGTGAGTGCCCGGGCGACCTCGGATGCGTCCTTCAGGACCGTCATGGCCTGGCGCTCGGTGAGGTTGCCGTAGTCCAGGCCGGCGGAGAAGTCGTGTTCGCCGAGTGCCGCTGCTTTCGCCGCCTGCCGCCACAGGTCAACGACGTGGTTGGGGTGGGGCGTGGCGATCTGATCCAGGCCCGGCAGGGGAGCGGTGTACGCGGTGCGGGCCTGGTCGAGGCGGTGCCGCAGTTCCTCAGCCGGGCCACGGCTGCGCGACGTCGCTCCGCCGAAGTCACCATCAGGGTTCGACGCTCGGACGGCTTGCTGACACCACAGGGTCAGGCTGGTGCGAAAGGACGCGATCAGGACGACCTCGTCGGGCGTGAGGGTGTCGAGGCCTTGCTGGTTGCGGGTGAGCTGCAGGAGCGTGGCGAGTTCACCGCGCAGCACCGCCGTGTTGTCGCCGTACATCAGAACCCACTGGCCTCGGGGTTCGGGTTGTCGCGGTCGCGGGCGACGTCGAGCATGTCGAGGAGCAGTTCGACCTGGAGCTTGTCGACACCGTGGTCGGCGAGCTCCTTGACGGCGCTGACGGCGACTGCATGCAGGATGGCGAGGTCGTCGGTGAGCCCGTGGGTGTCGAGGGCGGGAACATCGGCGCCGTGGATCAGGTCGAGGTACAGCAGGGCGTGCTCGTACTCGACCGAGCCGTCGAACGTGGCTGCCTCATCGGCGAGCGCTGCGATGTAGGAGCGGGCTTCGGCCAGAGTGACCGCGTGCGCGAGAAGCATGAGGGTGTCCCTTCGTCGAAGATCAGGTGCGCGCACCGCCACCGTCCGCCCGAGAGCCGGATGTGGGACGGGCTGATTGGCTGGGCTGTGGACAACGGCTGGTTGTCCACAGACCGCGCGATCAGGGTCAGGAGGCGTGGCGTTCGAGCTCGGCTTCGACCTGGCGGCGTGCGGTGACGTCTTCCATCACGAACTGCACGAAGTCGGCGTCCCTGTCGGTGACCGACGCTTCGCTAGTGGGAAGGCTGGCCGGCTCGCCGGGCCAAGCGATTTGGCGGGTGGGTCGGTCGCGGTCCAGTCGAGTGCCGCAGGCGGCGACCCAGTCCCGCAGCCGGTGCCTGGTTTCGGCGAAGTCGCGATGCCACGCCAACGGTGACGAGGGCGAGGCGTCGGGGCTGTAGGAGTTCAGCCAGTGCAGGTGCAGAGCGGACAGTTCCCAGACGAGTTCGTCGTGGCGGTGCCACATCGGTGGGACCTCGTTCGGCGCGAGACCGTACGTGCCGCGCAGCCAGTGCACCCACGCGTTCAGGTCGAGCCACTCCGCCTCGGCCTCATCAGCGGTCAGCGTGTTCCAGTTGATCGGCCCCAACGGTTCAGCCAACGACGCTGACCCGAACGATCCCGGCCACCCCTGGTCAGACCCGTCGGCGGCAGGGTCGTTCGCATCGAAGTTCTGCCAAGTGTCGAAGACCGGATGCCGCTCCACATCGAGCACCGACGGATCTGCGCCGGACCGCTCGGGAGTCTCGTCGGTCATGGTCAGATCCCGACAGCGGTCGAAGACGGCTCGACCGTGCGCTGGGTGTCCCGACCGGACTCCGGTCCGGTGGCGTGTTCAGCGGCGGGGCGTTCGACGCTGTAGCGGGTTCGGGCGGTGTCGTGTCCGATCCGGCGGGCCACGAACTCCTCACGTTGGACGGTTTCGCCGTCACGGTCGAACTCGTACTCGTGGACGTAGCCCGATGCCACGAACTGGTCACCGGTACGGAACCGGGCGTAGGCACGCTCGGCCGCGGACTTGAACATCACCATCTCGCAGAACTGCGGGTCGAGCTTGGTGAACGAACCGTCGGGCTCCCTGCGCCACTGCTCGACACCGACCCGGGCACGGAACCTGGCGACGTCGCTCTTGCCGTACGTCAACTCCGGTGCAGTGGCGATGAACCCGTGCAGGCTCATCTGGGTGGGGATCGTCATCGTCGACTCCTGACCTCACGCGACGCCGCGGTCGGCGATCGCTCCTTCTGGTCAGGTGCGCGGCAAGCGGCGCGTTCGACGACCTCCAATGGCTGGAGCCGAAATAAGTCGGGGGCTGCCAGTAGCCTCTTGTGAGGACTGGGAGGTGAGGGCGATCGCAAAGATTCACGGCACGTACGAGTACGACGATGATGACCTGACCCCGGGCAATAAGAAGGAGGGTGGGCTTCATCAGAATCTGTTCGACGCGGACGGCAACCTGAAAGGGAGCGCTCGCTTCGTGCCCGATGAAGAGCAGCCGGGTGACCCGTTCGACTACGGGTACGTTGATCCATACCTCGCAGCACAGATGGCAGCCGAAGCAGCGGAGGAGGAGCGCCGCCGGCAGCGCGAGCGAGAAGAGAACGCAGAACTCATCGCCAAGGTCTTGACGGCATTGGCGGCCATCGCCTACGTCAAAGCCAAGCCCCACGCCCAGCGCCTATGGCGCGAAAGGCTGGCGCCAGCGATGGAGGCCAGGCGTGACGCTCGTATCGCGCGAAAGCAGCGGCGACAAGAACGCAGGGATAGGAAGAAGTCTGGTGCCGCGGAGGTCGAGGTCATCGAGGCGACGGTGGTGGATACAGAGTCATCTCATCTTCCGGCGGCGCAGGCGTACCGCCGCGACATGACCAGCGCCGAGGCGCAAGCTCGGTACCTGATGGCGCTGGCTGCAAAGGCATTCAGTGAAGAGCAACTGCGCCTCGTCGCTGACGCAAATATCGTAGAAGAGCCGGACTTCCTGGAACTGCAGCAAGTTGTGGCTGCTCTTCCTCAAGATCAAGTGACCGGCCTCATTCAGCAGTTGGAACTCAATCCTTCAGTGCTTGTCGAGGAGGGCTTCGACCTGGCGAGTTTCCTTGAACGGACTGAAGAGCAGGTCGAACTGCGGCATCAGCAAGGAGACTGACACAGCGAAGTCCCCGTCCTCGTGCAACTGGCGCTCAGCGCGCGGCGTGGTTGCGCAACATTCCCTCTGTTTGATTGCGACTGCTCCGAACAATTGTGGCGTCCGTCCGGGCAGTCCAAGGCCGCAAGTCGGTCACCAACGGCGACGAACTGCGGAGCAGAACAAGCGCGGTTCCGAACGGGAGCGTCCTGATTGCTTCGGGCGGCAGGATCGGCACCCGGCGGGTGGAGCGTTGCAGGGATCGGGAGCCGTAGTCGCCGATGGAGATGGTGTCGGTCTTCTCGTCACGTTCGCCGATGAGGGCGGAGAGGTCTTGGAGGTCGCGGGCGGACGAGGTGCCTCCGAGGATGATCTTGGCGATGGAGGCGTCCCAGATTGCGCCGGCTGCGTGGTCGCCCCACTTGTCGCGTGCTTGGGACAGTGACTGGAGGACGGGCATGGTGGTGATACCGGTGCCGCCGCCTTCGGCCATGAGCACCGGCAGGGACGGGAGCGGGGACAGGTTGCCGATCTCATCGAGCGCTAAGAGCAGCGGTGGGTCAAGGCGGGCGCCGGGGGAGGCAGCTGCGAGCCGGCGGGCGGTCTCGACGAGGTCTTCGATGAAGGCTGCGACCAGTGACCAGGAGGCGCCTGCTCCCGCGCCGGTGGCGAGCAGGTAGAGCGTGCCGTTGCCGGCGAGGAACTCAACGGGATCGAAGTGTTCACCGGGGCGTGGCGTGACGGCGTCCAGTACGCGGGGGTCGGCGAGGCAGGACAGCGCGAGAGAGACGCCCATCCAGATGGAGTCGCGGGTGCGGGCGTCTGAGTGGATCATCGAGTCGAGCGATTCGCCCCATCCTGCTGCTGCGTTCGGGTGGGAGGCGAGGATCGCGACGGCATCGCTGGCCGATGACGGGGACAGGGTCCAGGCGAACAGTTCGGCCGGGGTGCGGTGGTCGAGTGCTGCGGCATGGAGCAGGGCTTGAAGCGCGGTGCGGGTCTTGCCTTCCCAGAATCCACCGGACTCGACGCCACCGGCCGACAGCCCAGTGGCCGAGGCGAGCCCGGTGGCGCGGATCATCGCGGTCAGTGGATCCTCGCATCCCCGCACGGGAGACCAGCGCAGGCCGGATGGGAGTCCTTCGGCGAGTCGTTGGGGGTCGAAGACTGCGACTGGACCGACCTTCTGGCGGGCGGTGATGGTGGCGGCGATGTTGTCGGGTCGGGTTGCGGTGGTCACGACAGCGCCGGGGGCGTCGAGGATGGCGTTGATGACGACGTGCAGGCCCTTGCCGGACCGCGGCGGCCCGAGCAGCAGGATCGAGTCCTCGACCGAGGCCCAGACCTCCATGCCGCGGGAGCGTCCGAGCAGGTATCCGACGTCGCTGGCCCGGGCGCTGGTGAGGCTGGGCCGCAGGGTCGTGCTCCGTGCGAGGAGGGCCTTCTTCGACGCCACGGTGGCTACGTCGGTCCGGGTCGCGACTCCGACCAGTCGGCGCGGGTCGTGCCGGGTCTTGTGGCGCAGTGAGTCGACCTTTCGCCAAGCCAAGAAACCCGTCGCGAGGAGCGTGGCGACGAGTACGGCGAGGACAGTCCAGTAGGCCAAGGGTGAGATGTCTGCTCCGAAGGCGCGGCCCGGGTCGGCCGGGTCACCGAGCACTCGGATGCCGGATGCCCAGTCGGCGGTGGGTTGGCCAGTTCTGCTTACCCAAGCGGTGAGTGCCGCAGCACCACGGAGCAGCGCTGCAGCGGCGCCGGCGACTCCGATGGCGATGAGTGCGAGGTTGACGAGGGTGTCGTCGACCGGGCGGGCCGCGGTGGTCACGAGGCGTCCCGTTCAGATGCGTCGCTTTCGTCAGGGGAGGGGCGGGTTGCACCGGACACCTTTCCAACGAGCACGACATCGCCTGCCGTGCGGTCGAGTAGCGCCACGGGAAGGTGCAGGTCGAGTGTGCCGTCGGAGTTGCTGGTGGTGGTGTGCACGACGATCGCGACGAAGACCTGCTCTTTGGATTGGAAGCCTTCGCCGGTCAGTGAGCCTGCCCGCACGTTCACGATTGGCTGGCCGTCGTGGGTGCTCCGTGCGTGGGTGACCGGCTCCGACGCCGGGCTGGGCGTGGCTGTCGGTTCGAGCGTGTGGAAGTCGGTGAAAACCTTCCCGTCGGGTTCGTGGATCTCGACGCGCAGCGCTGATTCCTGTTCGGTGGCGATGCGGTCCAGGAGCGGTCGCAGCTCGCCGCGCGAGCGCGCCGACGCTTCATCAGCGAGCGGTTGGTCATCGACGGTGACGCTCAAGGATCCTGTGTCGTCGACAGCGACGCGGACCAGGGGCAGGACGACGGGGATCCGTGGCCGTGATGTGGAGCGGCGGTAGGCGGTTGCTGGGTTCAGCAGGCTCATAGTCTGACCACCTGCGGTTCGACGACCGGCTGTTGCTGGCGCACCGGCGCCGTAGGGACGGCGGCGGAGCGGTCGAGGCCTGGCGGGTCACCGTTGCCGATCTGTGCGGTGTCGAGTTGGCCGAGGACGCGGACGGCGGTGGTGCGGACTCGTTCGGCTGTGGACTGGATGACCTCGACCGGGTCGCTGCCTGGAATGCTGCTGGCCCAGCTCGACACGTACGGGATCGTGTAGGCGCTGGTGTCGAGGCCATGGACGGCACCGATCATCAGGGCTACGGACTCGGCTTCGACTTCGGCGATGCCGCGGTGCAGCGCCGCGTCGCGGGTGGCGGTGTCGTCGCCGGTGCGGGCTTCGGGGGAGTGGAGCATGACGTGGCCGAGTTCTTTTCTGCACCAGAGCCGATGGGCGATCGCGTCTGCTGTCATGGCTGTTAGGTGTGCGTGTCATGCCGCGGGGTTTGGTTCTCGGGCGGGACCCGAGCAACCCGCGACTCTGCGATCACTCTGGCGGGCAAGTCCGATCAGGCGAGCGCTCGCGAGTCCGCCTGCTCGACCGACGCTTGGAAGCGTCGACCGGGTAGCGCGACCAGCCCGGCGATAGCCGCGGCGTAGCAAACGCCGGCGATCACCACGCAGGCAACGGCGAGGCCAGCCAGGAATGAATCTTGGGCTATCGGGAGGAGGACTGGATCTGTGGCGGCGATTCCGAATGCGACTGGGACTGAGTCGGCAGCTTCCGAAGCCTTCCCGGTTGCTAGGAAGGCGCTGTCTAGCAAGCGGGCGCCGAATATCGATGAGAACACCGAGCCGACTATGGCTACGCCGAGAGTCGATCCCAGTTCGCGGGTGGCATCGTTGACGGCCGAGCCGACGCCAGCTCGGGACGGTGGCAGTACAAGCATGATCGACTCCGTTGCCGGGGTAGATACCAACCCGATGCCCGCGCCGATGAACAGCATCTGCGGGACGATCGTCGTCCAGTAGGACGTGTCAGTATCGACGCTGCCGGCGATCCACGCCATCGCGGTGCCGAAAGCAAGTAGACCAGTCACCACTACCGTGCGAGTACCCACGCGTGGTGCGAGGAGCCCGCCGGCAATCGATGCGACCGCGATCGACAGTGCGACGGGGAGGATGCGGGCGCCGGTCGACAGTGGGCCGAACTCGCGGACCACTTGAAAGTACTGGGTGATGAGAAAGATGAAACCCGAAAGTGCGAAGAAGGTGACGGTGACGGCCGCGCTGGCTGCGCTGAACCTGCGGTCCTTGAAGAGCCGGACGTCGAGCATGGGGTGCTCGGCCGCGCGTTCCGCAGCTATGAAGGCGATCGTCAGCATGATTGCGATCGCGAACCCGGACAGGGTGTCCCCGCTACGCCAGCCGCGCTCCGGTGCCTCGATCACCGTGTAGACGAGAACGCTGGACAGCGCGATCGAGAGGGCCAGGCCGCGTAGGTCAAGCGCGGGTACGCCTGGATCGCGGGACTCAGGCACCAGCAGAGAGCTGAGAATCGCGGCGACCAGGGCGACCGGAACGAGCGCCCAGAACACGCTGCCCCAGTAGAAGTGTTCGAGGAGGAGCCCGCCGGTCACGGGGCCCGATGCGACGCCGACTCCGACGACGGCTCCCCATCCACCGAGTGCGGCCGCTCGCTGCCTCCGGTCCGGGAAGGTGGCGGTGATGATCGACAGGGTGGTGGGGAAGATGAGAGCGGCGAAGACTCCCATCCCGAAACGCGCCGTGATCAGTGCGCCTGTGCTGTCGGCCAGCGCGCCGGCCGCGCTGGTTACCGCGAACCCGAGTAGGCCGATCAAGAGCGCTGGCCGCCGGCCGTATCGGTCCGAAAGGCTGCCGGCGGCGAGCACCAGTGCCGCGAACGAGAGGTTGTACCCGTCGACGACCCACTGCAGTCCGCGCGTGCTCGCGCCCAGTTCGCCGGCGATGCTCGGCAATGCGACATTGACAATGGTGACGTCCAGGTTGATCACGAGCACGGCGACGTAGACCGCGACGAGGATGCCGCCCTTGCGACTCACGAGACGTTCGCGGTCTGCCAATCGCGGATCGCGGCCGCGAAATCCTCGGGGGCGTCGGACTCGACGTACAGGCCTGCGTCCTCGACGATCACGGTCTTGTGGTCCGGGAAGGTGACTTCCAAGCGTTCGCGCTCTTTAGTACGGAAGACTTTGTCTGCTCCGCCCCACACGATGAGCGTCGGGAGGTGGGCGGTGGCGGGAAGGCCGGACTCGAGGTCGGTGAAGAACGCGCGGCTAGCGGTGATGCGGCTGGGGAGTATGGCGGAGGCTTGGCGTCGAGCGGGAGTGTCTTGTGCCCGGCGGTAGTGGGTCATCTCGGCTGTTGTGGGCTTGCGCCGGTGGTGGCCCGTGGGAACGAAGGCGTTGACGACGAGGTTCAGCCGCCGGGCGAGGTAGCGGAGTGGGCTGGCGCCGGCGAAGCGGGAGAAGAACTCGAAGTAGAGGTCGCCGTTGGTAGGCCAGGCCCATGTGTTGGCGAGCACCAGTCGATCGAAGGTGCCCGGTCGACGCTGCTCGACCGTCAGGCCGATCGGGCCGCCCCAGTCCTGTCCGACGAGCGTGGTCCCTGTGAGGCCAAGCGTTTCGACAAAGGAGGTGACGACGTCTGCGTGCTCCTCGGGCAGGTAGCGGTAGCCGGGCCTTGCTGTGGACAGTCCGAAGCCGGGGTAGTCCAAAGCGATGCACCTGTAGTCGTCCTGAAGAGCGCGAATCACATCGCGCCAGAGGAAGGACCAAGTCGGGTTGCCATGCAGCATCAGGAGGATCGGACCTGAGCCCTCGTCGACGTAGTGCACGACGTTGCCGTCCAATTCCACGAAATGGCTGTCGAACGGGAACATCTCGTCGTCGACCCACTCGGGCCGTTCTCCAGCAGACATGGCCGCCTTCCTCTCCATCGGGTATGCTTGAGATTGTCAAGTCGCCTTGAGAAAGTCAAGTAACTGCCATGAGTCGCAGCTACGGCCACTACTGCGGCCTCGCACGGGCCCTCGACGTGATCGGGGACCGGTGGAACCTACTGATCGTCCGCCAACTCCTCATGGGTCCCGCCCGCTATCGCGAGCTCCTCGACGGTCTCCCGGGCGTAGCGACCAACATGCTTTCGGACCGGCTCCGTGATCTAGAGACGGCTGGGGTGATCGAACGGCGACCGGCTGACGCAGGCAACGCCGTGGTGTACGCCCTGACTCCCTGGGGCGACGAACTGAGGGAACCGATCCAAGGACTCATCCGGTGGTCGACACCGCTCATGGTCAGCGGGCCCGGAGGCGACCCCTTCCACCCTGAGTGGTTGGCTGTCGCTCTGCCCGCGCTCATCGACAGCGCCCGGCAGACGGACTCGGACTCCCCCCCAACGGTCGGCCTCGCGATCGATGAGCAACTGTTCCAGGTGCGGGCGACGGAGGCGGGCCTCGAGGTTTCCCGGCACGACGGGCGTACGCTTGACGCCGTGCTTCGCGCTGACCCGATGATCATTCTCGGCATGGCGGCGGGGGTACTTGGCTTTGACGACGTCCGCCAGGACGTCGAGCTCGAGGGGGACGAGAAGGCCCTGCTGTCCATCTTCGCTCGCTGAGCAACGAGACGCGGCACTCCGGTCCCAGGACGCGTGTGGCACATCCGCTACTCGATCCTGTTCACGTGGTTCAGGAAGATTGGCATGCCGAGGTTGGTCGCGGTTCGCCGCATCTGGGTGAGCTTCTGCTCGGCGGCGGCGCGGCTGGTTCGCAGGCCGACGACTTCGCCGAGCCAGCCATGGTCGGTGGCCTCGGCGATCCGCTCCTCCAGGCTGTCAATGATGGTCCGGAGACGGTCGTGTTGGGCGGGGTCTGGGCGGAGCATCGGGCAGCGGATGCAGGCGTGTTCGTGCTGGCAGCCGGTGCCGTAGGCGCGTCCGCAGGTGCCGAGTTCGAGTTTGCGTTGGGCGAAGTGGCCGAGGAACTCGTTCCATTCGCTGTCGGTGGGCTCTCGGTATTCCTGGGATGGCCGCAGCGCGCGGCGGCGGGCGATGTAGGCGCGGTGGTGCTCGATGACGTCTCGGTCGTAGACCGCGACGTAGGTCTGCGTGGTCGCGATCGAGTCGTGGCCCAGGATCTTTGCGGTGATGTGCACCGGCAGGCCGGATGCGACGGCCTCGGTTGCGAAGATCCTCCGGAAGTCGTGCGGGCTGAATTTCGCCGGCGTGCAGTCGTTGTTGGTGATCTTCGCGCTGGTGACCAGGTCGTCGAGCAGCTTGATTACGTAGGAGGAGCTCATCGCGGTCCTGCCAGTGCCGTAGGGCCGTTGAAACAAGTACGGAAGTTCGGGGCTGTGGACGCGTTCGGCGCTGTCGTAGCGGCTGATCAGCGGCAGTTGCTCGTTGTCGCCGCGGACGTGGGAGATGATTTCGGCGAACGCGACGGCGAGCTCGGGCCCGATGACCAGGAGTCTTTCCTTGTCGGTCTTGGAGGGGGTGATCTGCAGCATCGGGATCACCTCGCCGGTCGACGGCAGCCGGTAGGACACGAAGGAGCGGTGGGTGATCTCGAGGACTTCCTCGATCCTTGCTCCGGTGTGACGCAGGACCTCGACCAGCGCCCACGCCCAGAACGCGCGGTCGGCCTCAAGGCTCAGGTTTCTCCGGTTGTCCTGCGGCCGGCCGCTGTTGCCACTGCGCGGCGGAGTGTCGACGTACACGTGACCACGACTGGTCTTCGTGCCTCGGCTCGTGTCGTCGCTGAGGGACGCCCGTCGTAGCGTGCGCCCGGCCTCGGTGAACGACTCGCCAGGCGGCGTCGCGGCGGCGACATCGAGTAGCGCCTTGGCCGCGGATCGGTGATCGCGTGCTGCGTCGACGAGCCGTGGAAGCAGCGGTGCGAGTTCTCGGATGCGTTGGTGGGTGCGTGACTGCGACTGCTTGATCATCTTGGTCATCCCGGCCAGGTCGCGGGAGTCGACCGGCGAAGGTGCGGCCCAGGCGGCCCACCGGGCGGGGTCTTCGAGCGCCCAATGGGAGAGATCAGCGTAGAAGGCACGGACAGCCATGAGGATCGTGTACGGGTCTTCGCGCTTCTTCCCGATGCGGTTGCTGCCGTAGAGCACGGGGCCGCTGAGTCTGGTCTTCCAACGGCGGGCGACCTCGTCGGTCAGGTGAAGGGAGTCGATGCCAGGCTCGTGGATCTCCAGGTCGCGCCAGAACAGCAGCACGAGCTTGGCCGCCAGGTAGCGGATGGAGTTGTAGTCCATCGCGGCCCGGCGTTCGTAGAGGTAGGCGACGAACAGGTCCCTGATCGGGCGGCACACGATGTCGTAGCGGTCGACCATCTCCTCGATCGTCAGCTGCCCGCGCCGGGAAGCGGCGAAGATGGTTGGCGGGCTGTCCGCCGGCAGGATCGCAGCTTCCCGGAGCAGGGTGTACCAGCGAGGGTGGGACCGGCCACGGTAGCCGTCTTGCGCACGGTGGGCCTCGATGCAGTCCGGCAGGGTGATGTCGCCCAGGGTGCCGCCGTTGTGGACCAGCATCCTGGTGAGCTGGTTCAACGCTTGGCGCCGGTCGCTCGGCAGCATCCGCGTGTCTGCGTCGCACAGGCACTCGATGGTGGCGAACCCCGCAGGATCACGCAAGGCCCGCAACCGCTCGTAGAGCCTGGGTGTCGCCTGGGTGGCGTAGAGCCAGGCGTAGTCGGGACGGATCACGTCCAGCATCAGGAGCCTGCCCGCTGCCGTGACGAGGTGCTTGTGTCTGTCGGGCTCGCCAACCAGGTCGGTCCAGTCCCTCCCGGCTGCGTCCGCGCCGGAGGCGTGCCACCGTTGCTGCCACGACTCCCCAGGGAACCTCAGCAGCCATCCGAGCAGAGTTTCCGCGAACAGGACCTGGCTGCGGGCCTGCTTCGGCGACGTAGAGCCGCTCGCGAGCTCCATGTCGCGGACGGCGGCAAGCACCTCTTCGTAGCTCATCTGGGAGCCTGCCCACACGGTCGGCCGGGCGATCATCGGCGTCGGCAGCGTCGGGGTCGGTGCCTTGGGGCGTAGGCCGCGGTTGTCGGCGGGGACGTTGCGGGATGGACGCGCGGCCTTCTGAAGATGGGCGACGGCGTCGATGTGGTCGCTCATGGCCGCGGCCCGCCGAACAACACAGCCAGCACCTCGGCTGAGTAGCCTGCCGTATCCACAGGAGGCGGTGGCGGTGTAGGCGGGCGTTCGGCACGATCGCGGTGATGGGCAAGCATCCTCGCGACGACTTCCTCCTCCCGCGGACGCAGGTAGAGCTGGGTCGTGGTGATGTGGGCGTGGCCCAGCACCCACTGCACGTCGCTCAGCGACATGTTCGGGTCATCGATCATGCGTTGCGCGGCCGTGTGCCGGAGGTCATGCAGGGTCCACCTGGTGCCCAGCGACTCGTTCGCCCGTTGCAGCATCCGCCGGGCCGCCGTGTAGGTAAGCGGCCGCACCGGACGCCGCCGGGTCAGCCACAACGCCTGCTCGCCGTCTGGTCGCTGTGCCTGCTGCTCGTAGAGGCGGAGCCACACGAACGCGTCCGCTGAGGCCGGCAGCCACTGCAACCGGCCCGACCCCTTCCGATGGACCCCGATGCGCTGGTCCCCGGGGCTCACGAGGTCCACCGTGACGCCGAGCAGCTCTGAGGCACGGGCACCGGTCGAGACGTAGAACGCCAGCAGTGCCCGGTCACGGTCCGAGCGCAGCGTCGCGAACAGTTCGTCGAAGAGCCGGTCAGGCAAGTGACGCGGGATTCGCTCGGGCATCTTCTGCCGCAGGGGTGCCCGCGGCCCTGGCGCGAAGGGCTGCATCGGATTGTGGTGCGGTTGCGCCCTTCGTCCGGCTCGGTGGTCGGCGTCGGGGATCGGGTTGAGCAGTGGCCGGTCGCCAGCGCTGATGCGGTCGGCGTAGAACATCTTGACGACCGCGAGCGCGTGGTTGATGGTCGCGGGAGCGTACCCGCCCTGTCTGCCTGCGGGACCGACCAGCCGCATCCACAACACGAAGTCGCGGGCCTCGATCCGACTCGCGCGTTGCCAGGGAACCTCGATCGCGCCCAGGAACCTCCACCATCGCAGCAGCGCAAGGCCGTAGGAGCGCAGCGAGCTGGTGCTCGCGCCACAGGCCAGCATCGTGGCGAAGAAGTCGCTGACCTCCTCGACCGGCTCGCCTGCGGCATCCAAGAGAACCGTCCCCGGCGCCGCCTCGATGTTGCCCACGGCACCGACGGTCGGGACAACCAGGCCCGTCACATCACGCTCCATTCCTACGTCCTTCCTCGCCTCGTTCGTTGCGAGGAAGGGCAGCACGCACCGGCTCGGGACTTATGGGATTCTGGATTCACCGGCGAGTCGTGCCGCACGGCTCGCCTGGCGACCGCTCAGGACGCTCCCGTTGGTGCGGTCAATAGGTCGTGGGCGAGTGTCTTGACCTGGGCTGCTTCGTCCATGTCGCTACGGACACAGACCTCGTGGGTGGTGAAGTCGGTGATGCCGTTCGCGCCGCCGATCGTGTCGGCATCGGGGACCTGCTTGAGGGCGAACCCGTGGGCTTCGACTTCGGCGGCGAGTCCCTCCCAAAGCCCGAGCGGTGCTTGCCCGGACAACAGGGTTGGTGCCGGTTGTTCGGGGATCGGCTCACCGTCGGTCTGCGTCACGTCCCACACGTACGCGGGTCGGAGCCCGACCAGCTTGGTGCGGGTTGTCTCGCCGGGTTGGGAGCGTTCGCCGCGGCCCAGACGCCGCCATGACTCGGCACTGTTGGGGGTGCGGGAGGCGAACCGAGCGGTGACGGGGGCGAGGATCCCGTAGCCGGACTGGCCCTTCATCACCTGTCGGCCCAAGGTCTGCCACTGCTTGAACCCGGCGACGTACGTCGGGGTCGCCGATGGAACGCGGCCAGCCCTGAAGGCTTCGTAGTGCTGCAGGTAGATCAGCATCGTGTTGTTGAACGATCGGCTGCGGAACCTCGCGGAGAACTCGAGAGCGCGGCGCCAGTCATCGCCGCTGACCAGAGTGCTTACGGATTCCGTGAGCTTGGCGTGCAGCGCGTCGAGCTTGGCCTCCCGGGCCTGCTGCGCTTGCTGTGTCTGGTGCCGCATCCCGACCTCACCTCCTGGACAACGTGTCGTCCATCAGGTGCGTCCGTTGCCGCCGGACTGAGTCGCTATCTCTACGTTTCCGTTCGATTCAGGCCGAGCGGTCGCAGATACCTCACGCCGGAGCGTAGTTGCGGTGACGTAGGCCTTGAGTGAAAGACCAGGCACGACGGCTCATCGCCGGCGCCCCGTTCTTGATGAACACCCTTGCGTAACCCTCATGCGCAGCATGATAGTTGCGAGGGGTCGGTGGTGAAGGCCTTGGCGGCAATACGGATGCCTTCGGCCATGGTCAGGTAGGGGGCCCATGTGTCGGCGACCTCGGCGATGGTCTTGCCCAGGAGGTGGACGCCGGCGGCGGCCAGTTCGCCGGCGTCCTGGGCAACGGCGGTCAGGCCGAGAATCTCGCTTGTGTCGGCGTTCACGACGATCTTGATGAACCCGCGGGTGTCGCGGTTCACCAGTGCGCGGGGCACGTGGTGCAGGGGCAGCACACGGCAGTCGCAGGGGATACCGGCGGCGATGACGCCTTTCTCGGTCATGCCGACTGCGCCGATGGCGGGGCTGGTGAAGGTCACCCGCGGTAGCCGCGCGTAGTCGACGGCTCTCTCGGTGTGGGAGAGGGCATTCTCGGCGACCAGGGTGCCATGGTGGGCGGCTACGTAGACGAACTCGGGGTGCCCGGTGACATCACCCGCCGCCCAGATCCGCGGGTTGGACGACCGCAGTTGATCCGTCACCACGACCTCTCCGGCGTCACCGGTCTTCACTCCGACGGCGAGGAGGTTCAGTCTGTCGGTGACGGGGCGGCGGCCGAGGGCGACCAGGACATGGTCGGCGCGGAACTCTCGCGTTCCGCTGGCTACGTCGGCGCTCAGGACGATCTCGCCGCCTACTTCGCGGGCGACTCGGGTCGGTACTGCGTGGCGGATAACGCGGATACCCTCGTCGGCGAACACTTCCTCAAGCGCTTTGGAGACGTCTGGCTCCTCCTTCGATGCCAGCCGGGAGCGAACCAGCATGGTGACGTTCGCACCCAGTCGGGCAAACAGTTGTGCCTGCTCTAGGGCGACGTAGCCGCCGCCGAGTACGAGCAGTGACTCGGGAACCTTGGTCAACTCCATCGAGGTGGCCGAGGTCAGGTATCCCGCTTCGTCCAGACCATCGATCGTCGGTGCCCAAGGTCGGGAACCGGTGGCGACCAGATAGTGCTCAGCCTCGACGATCTCGACGCTCCCGTCGATTCCGATGACCTCCAAAACCGGTGCATCAGGCGTGCCCACGAACGCGGCGTCTCCCCTGCGGACCTGCCAGCCGTAGGAGTCGGCGACGTCGACGTACTTCTCGCCGCGCAGTGATTCCACCAACGCTTGCTTCCCCCCAATCAGCGCCGCCATATCTACGGGGTTCGCCTTCGTCACGATCCCCGGGAAGCGCTCTGAGGCGTCTTCTGCTACATGGCGGGCATTGGCTGCGGCGATGAGGGCCTTCGAGGGAACACAGCCGGTGTTCACGCAGGTCCCGCCGAGCGTGCCGCGTTCGATCATCACCACCGACTTCCCCAGCGTGGTGGCGCGGATCGCGGCGGCGAACGCGCCACCGCCGGATCCGACGATGGCGAGGTCGAACTTTGTAAGCATGGCTCTCCTGTCACCGCTTGGCTGCATCCGTGTCAGCCATACTGGACCTTCCAGTACAGGGGAAGGTCAAGCACGCGCCCCGGTGATAGATCGGAATCCATGATGCGCATCGGAGAACTCGCCCAACGGGCGGGCACGACGGCAAAGACGCTGCGGTTCTACGAGAAGCAGGGGCTACTCCCACCGGCTGAGCGCACACCGTCCGGATATCGGGCCTACGAGCCCGATGCTGTCAACCGGATCGACTTCGTCCACCGCGGCCAAGCGGCAGGTCTCACCCTCGCCCAAATCCGCCAGATCCTGGACATCCGTGACAGCGGTGGCTCGCCCTGCGAGCACGTTCGGGACCTTCTCCACACCCGCCTGACTGAGATCGAGCAGCAGATTGCCCGGCTCACCGCACTGCACGACTCCATCGCAGTCCTGCGCGATGCCGCTGCCGAGCCCGCACCCGACACTTGTGATCCCGGCCTGGTCTGCCGATACATCTGAACGGCTCTTGGATACCAGAACCTAAGCCATTTGGACCTTTTGTGTGGACGCAAATTGGGCGGGAAAGTTCAAACACTGCAGGTCATCCGACCCGCAGTATCGAACAGTTCCAGCTCAGCAGGATGGAGCTGATGTTGCACAACGAATGAGCGGTGCTTGATTCGCCACAGGCCCTGGCCGGTCCCCAACGTCGGCAGCAGCGACTGTTCGGTGCCGGTCAGCCCGAGTGCGGTGGCGGTGCTCCCGAGCTGGTCGGACTCTTGGCGGTACACGACTCGCGTCTCGGCGTTCGCCAGCAGCGAGGAGGCGAGTGCTCGCATCGCTGAGCCGGAGTCACCGACGTTGTCGAGGTCGGATAGCTTGTGGAAGACGAGCATGTTGGCGATGCCGTAGTGCCGGGCGAGGCGCCAGTGGGCATCCATGCGCCGCAGTAGTGCTGGGTGGGACATGAGCCGCCAGGCTTCGTCGTACACGACCCAGCGTTGGCCGCCGTTGGGGTCGAGGAGCGCGGATTCCATCCACGCCGACGCGCACGTCATCAGCACCGAGACCAAGGTGGCGTTCTCGGTGACGCGTGAGAGGTCGAGGGAGATCATCGGCAGCGTGGGGTCGAACCGGACAGTCGAGGGGCCGTCGAAGAGTCCGGCGAGGTCGCCCGCGACGAGGCGGCGCAACGCATGCCCGGGCAGTCGGCCGTCTTCGGTAAGGCGCCCGGTGGGATCGACAGTCGGGTCGGGTTCCAGGAGCCGGTCGACCACCAGTGGAAGCACCGGTACCTCGGCGGTGCGGACGACCTCGGCCAGCGCGATGTCGATGGCGGTGTGTTCCAGCGGGGAGAGTCGACGGTCGAGCACCGTTTCTGCCAGTGCGCCGAGCAGGTCGCGGCGGCGTGCGCTGACCTGGGCCGCCCACTGGGTGTCGTCGAGTCCGCTGGGGCGGTGGCCTTCGTCGAGGGGGTTGAGTCGGGCGGACATGCCGTGGCCGAGGGCGATCGCCTTGCCGCCGACCGCTTCAGCCACGCCGGTGTGTTCGCCTTTCGGGTCACCGGGGATGTAGACGCGGCGCCCGAAGGGGATGGATCGGGTGTAAAGGCTCTTGGCCAGGGAGGACTTGCCGGAGCCGACGATCCCGGCGAGTACGACGTTCGGGGCAGTGATCAGACCACGGGCGTAGAGGACCCACGGGTCGTAGACGAAGGAGCTGCCGGAGTAGAGGTCCTGGCCGACGAACACGCCGTCGCTGCCGAGTCCACCTTCGGCCAGGAATGGGTAGGCGCCAGCCAGGGTGGCGGAGGTGTCTTGGTGGCGGGGGAGTCGTAGCCGGCCCGGTGTTCGCAAGG
>ERZ795053.382-NODE-382-length-56318-cov-6.259887_pt1 | contig 56318 bp, 38 predicted proteins | sample MGYA00375137_ERZ795053 | MGnify/ENA primary metagenome ERZ795053 (study PRJEB30182, sample SAMN05720284) | activated sludge metagenome | isolation source: Anaerobic digester | place: Hong Kong | collected 2014-12-17 ...
CGAGGGCGATGGCGAGAAGGCCGCGTTCTTCGTCGAAGAACGCGGCCTTCTCGCCATCGCCCTCGCGGATGAGGGCGGCCGAGACGACTTTGCCGACGGGCTGACCGCCGACGATGACCTGCGCCTTCTCCTTGATGGGCGGCATGATCGGCGTGGGTTTGAAGCGAATCGTGATTCGCTGCTGACCGTCGGGCGCGGCCTTTCCGATCCAGATCAGGATCGTAACGAACAACGCCGCGACGATGATCGTGAAGACGCCGACCATGAATTCGTTGCGTCGCTGTTCGGCCATCAGTGCTTGGTCTCCTCGCTCAGAACCAGCAGTTTCTCGAATTCGCTCAGTCCTTCAGCGTCCGTCAGCGGACCTCGGGTCAGACCGTTAAGGAACTGATTCATGAGTTTGTCGTCGCGGGACTCGAGATCGTCAATGGGCGTATCGCGGAGCCGTTCGAAATCGCTGCGGGGGCCGATCTTCAGGACGCGGCCGTGATCGAGCATGACCATGCGATCGGCGATGCGGAAGGCTGAATCCATCTCGTGGGTGACGACGATGCTGGTCACATTGAGTTTCTTCGAGAGATCGATGATGAGTTCGTCGATGGCGGCGCTCGTCACGGGATCGAGGCCGGCCGAGGGTTCGTCGTAGAAGAGAATTTCCGGGTCGAGGACCGTCGCGCGGGCGAGTCCGGCGCGTTTCTTCTGGCCGCCGGAGAGCATCGACGGCATCTTGTCGCGATGCGGAAGCATGTGGACCTGCTGCAGCTTGAGCGTGACGACGATGTCGATGATCTCTGGATCGACGTAGCTGTGTTCCTTGAGCGGCAGGGCGACATTCTCGGCGAGCGACATCGAATTGAAGAGGGCGCCGGACTGGAAGAGGATGCCGAAGCGCTTGCGGATTTCGTTGAGTTCGGCTTCCGCCATTCCCACGATGTTTCGCGGTTCGTCCATGTCGCGTGTGCGATAGTGGACGGCGCCGGCGGAGATGTCGTATTCGCCGATCAGGCAGTTCAGCAGCGTGCTCTTTCCGCAGCCGGAACCGCCCATGATGATGATCGTTTCGCCGCGATGTATGTCGAACGTCACGTCATGAAGAACGACGTGCTCCGAGCCGTCCCGACCGCGAAAGCTCTTTCGCAGATTCTGGATGGAGATGACGACTTCGTCGGCTGCGGGCATATCCTCTTCCGGTACTGATTCGCCGCGATATGGCGTTGAACGGCGATGCATGATACCCGCCGGGGCGGATCGATCCAATCAGAAGTCGCCAGGGTCGTGGGATCGCCCGGATGCGCGCCGAATCTCCGGCGGACGGGTCGGCGAGAATTGCGCGTGTCGCGCCCGCTTACTTCTTTTTCTTTCGTTTGCGGCTTTTTTCGGCTTCGGCGATGGACTGGTTCATGCTGACCTGGAAGGACAGCTGTTCGAGCTGGACGGCGAGATCGACGGAGGAGATGGCGACCTGGCTGTCGATGTCCAGGTTGACGGGCGCGAAGTTGAAGAGGCCTCTGACCCCCGCCTTGACGAGGCGATTCGCGATCTGCTGGGCCGCCTCGGCCGGGACGGCGTTGATCGCGAGGTGGATTTCGCGGCGCCGGACTTCCTCTTCGAGCTGGTCGATGTGCTGTACGGTCAGCTCAGGATTGGACGTGAGCGGCCGGCCGACCTTCTTCCTGTCCGAGTCGAAGACGGCGACGAGTCGAAAGCCGCGCTTGGCGAATCCGCGGTAGGCGGACAGAGCCGAGCCGAGGTTACCGGCGCCGACGAGCAGCACATTCCAGGTACGATCCGTGCCGAGGATACGCCGGATGTTGGTCGTGAGTTCGGTGATGTCGTAGCCGACGCCGGCCTGGCCGAATTGTCCGAAGTAGGCGAGATCCTTGCGGATCTGCGAATCCGTCAGTCGCAGGGCCTTGCCGAGCTCCTTCGATGAGACTTTCTGGCGATCGTCCGCCCAGAGCAGCTCAAGCTGTCGGAGGTAGAGGCTCAGTCGGCGGACTGCCGGCGCAGGGATGTTCCCCTCGGGTTTCATGGGCGGCTTCCGGTTTGCGGTATGTCATCAGCGGCGGAGTGGCCGAAACGCCCGCGGATGTTATCGGTTGCCCGCTTGTGCGACAAGCAAGCCGCCGGCGCCGCGGCGCCGAATCGTGGCGCGCGACGATCGCATTCGCCGCGCGGACGCCATGAAGGCGACTCACGTCGGCTCGCATCAGTCGGCGCGGAAGGGCGTCGGATGTCCGCTGTGAGCCGGAAAATCGGACAGAATCCGTCGCCAGCGGCATGGTGAAAAGAAATCCATCCTCCCCTAAGATAGGGCCCGACTTACGAACGCAGGGTGGCCGCCGCGAGGATGCGACGCCGCGCCCCGTTCGAGGGAGAATTCGACGATGAATTCGGTTCTGGCCGAGGCGCCGAATCTGGGGTACGGGCCCATCGCGGTCCTGCTGGGCATCGTGTTCGCCGTGGGCGTTGTGATCCTGCTGCTGACACACTACCTGCCGAAGGCGACACGGCACGGTCCTGAGAAGGACGCGGCCTACGAATCCGGCATGCCGATCATCGGTGACGCGCGTCAGCGATTCAACGTGAAGTTCTATCTCGTCGCGATGCTGTTTCTCATCTTCGACGTCGAACTGATCCTGATGTACCCGTGGGCGATGGCGTTTCTCAAGTCGCGCGGCGGCGACGCGATGGCGGACAACGGACCGATGATCTTCTGGGTCGGCGTCGTCTTCTTCATCATTGTGACTGTCGGATTCATTTACGAGTGGGGCAAGGGCATCCTGCGCTACGACTAGGAGCGAACCCGGATATGCAGCAGAAAAGCGACTACGCGCCGCACTCCATGGGAAATGACGACGTCGTCACGACACGTCTGGACGAACTGGTATCGTTCTTCCGCGAGAACGGTGTGAACTGGGCGCGAAAGCACTCGCTCTGGCCGCTGCCGTTTGCGACGGCCTGCTGCGGCATCGAGCTGATGGCGACGGCGTCGAGCCGATACGACCTCGCCCGATTCGGCGCGGAGGTCATGCGATTCAGTCCGCGTCAGAGCGACCTGCTGATCTGCGCCGGTCGTGTCGCCATCAAGATGATGCCGGTCCTTCAGCGCATCTACAAGCAGATCTGCGAGCCGAAGTGGGTGATCTCCATGGGCGCCTGCGCATCGACGGGTGGTGTGTTCGACACCTACGCCGTCGTACAGGGTGTGGATCAGTTCCTGCCCGTGGACGTGTACGTGCCGGGCTGCCCGCCGCGTCCCGAGACACTGATCGAGGGCGTGATGGCGATTCAGCGCGTCGTCGAGCAGGACGGTGTGCGCCCCAGCGCCGAACGCGGCAAGGGGCTCGGCATGGTGGTTGAACCGATGGTCCAGGTCAACATCGACGCGAAGTGAGGCGAATCGTGTTTCCGACGATTGACAACGATCTCATCTGTGAACGACTGCTTGGATGGAATCTGATTGATCGTGAGCGCGACCTGTGGCGTATGCCGGATGGCACGCCGCACGCGTCGACGGATCCGGAAGCGACGCAGGCGATCGAGTCGGCGCTGGCCGATGCCCTCGAGAGAGAACTCACGGAGGCGGCGGCGTCCACGGCGTGGACGACGCGGTCGGCCGATCCGGATCTCGAGCCGTCGCTGGGGGCGGACGAGGAGTGGATCGCCAATTACCCGCTGGAGTGTGCGATCTCACGGGCCACGCGGCGACTGATCGAACAACGAAAGAACATGAGAAACTAAACGCATGGCAACGACGGAACAGATCATCGAGGCGTTGAAGTCGAAAGTGAAGGGCGTCGAATTCGAGGCGGCGCCGCTGCTGACGCGCGGCGCCGAGCCCGGCGATCAGATGTACATCCGCGTCGAGCCGGATCGCCTGATCGAAACCCTGTCCGCCCTGCGAGACGACGAGACGTGCCGGTTCGAGCAGCTCGTGGATCTCACGTGCGTCGACTACCTGAACTTCCCGAACGCCACGGATCGATACGGCGTGATCTACTCGCTGCTGTCCATCACGCACAACCATCGATTGTGGGTCAAGGCGTTTGTGAACGATCCGAAGCCGGCGGTCCCCAGCGTGACGTCCATCTGGAAGGGCGCCGACTGGATGGAGCGCGAAGTCTATGACATGTTCGGTGTTGTCTTCGAAGGACATCCGGATCTGCGCCGAATTCTGACATGGGAAGGTTTCACGGCGAATCCGCTGCGGAAGGACTATCCGCTGCGAGGCCGCGGCGAACGCGAGAATTACGACATCGTGTCACGCGACAGCGCGTGATTCGCGCATCGGCGCCAGTCGATTCAAATGAAAAAAGCGACGTCCGCATCGGGCGTCGCTTTTTTTTGCATGTGTCGGCGAAGGTCGAGCCCTTCTCGGCGCCGCGTCAGGCGGGCGAGGGGCCCAGGTTCGGCGAATGGTCCGGATGATGCAGCACGAACCATCGCTGGCCCGTCGGCTGCGTCCAGGTCGGGAAGTTGCAGAGCAGACCGGCGCGGCCCGCGGCGGCGTCGATGTACTCGGCCGTGTAGCGCGCCTGGTCCGGATAGATCCATCGATCGCCTTCGTAGTCGAGTTCGCCTTCCATGAAGGTGGCGACGAAGAGACCGTCGGGCTTGAGGACACGTCGCCCTTCGGCGAAGCACTTTTCAAGAACGTTCTTCGGCGTGTGAGCGAAGATCGAGTGCGCGAGCAGGAAATCAAACTGTCGTCGGAAAACGCCGAGATTGAATTCGGCGTTGTAATCGAACGTCGGCTGCTTCATGCGAACGAACTCGCGGCCGAGTTCCTCGCGGATGCCGCCTTCGACAAGCCATCGCTCCGGCTCGATACCGAAGTATCGCCCCGGCAGCAGAAACGCCATCAGCAGGCGGCCTGCGCCAAGCGAGCCGCATCCGATATCGAGCACGGCGTGTTCCTCGCGGAGTCCGCTCTGGCACAACACGTTGAACTGATTCGACGCCGTTGCGTCGTAGGATTCCGCGGGTCCGACGTAGGCGCGATAGTGTCGTTCGCCGATGCGGCGATCAAGGCCGCGTTTCTGGGCTTCGGTGGCGATGAGGATGTCTTGCATGTTCGATTCCATTGCAGTCGGGTTGCGTTCAATCGCTCCAACTTAAACGTCGGAATGCGCAGCGTCTACGCTTGACGCGGTTCCGGCACAGGAGTTTGAACGGGATGGCGGGCATCCAACGGCGTGTCTTTATTCTTGCAGCCCTCGGCTGGTGAACTCCGATTTTAGAAAGAACGCGGGCGCTCCGCAAAAGGCGCACAAGCTGCGCGGCGTCTGGTTATCGGGTAGAGGCCACAGACGCGTTTCAGTGATCGCCATCTGCGGGACGAGCGGGGGCTCTTGCATGCTGACGGCAAGCGTGATCATTCCGACCTATGGTCGGCCGACGAAGCTGACGGCGTGCCTGGAGCGCCTCGGCGAACAGCGGCTTTGCGCCGGCGACGCGATCGAAGTCATCGTCGCGGAGGACGCCGCGATCGCGGAGGGGGACGAACCGTCCGCGGCGACGGACGGGCCGGTGACGAGACTGCGGCTCCCCCGGGTCGGCGTCGCCGCGGCGCGAAACGCCGCCATCGAACGGGCCCGTGGCGCCATCCTCCTGTTCATCAACGACGACTGTTATCCGGACGCGAACTGGGCGGCGACGCATATCGCCGCGCAGCGCCGGGCGGACGCGCCGGCCATGATCGTCGGCCGGACGGACTGGATGGCGTGGCCGTCCCCGACGATCTTCGACGGTCTGGTTCGCGACACGTCAATGATCTTCTTCTACCACGGCATGCGGCATGGCTCGACGTACGGCTTTCGGCACTTCTGGACCTGCAACGCGTCGGTCCCGACGGCTGTCGCGCGGAACGTCGGCGGATTCGACGATCGCCTGCGGCCTTACCTGTTTGACGACGTCGAGTTTGCCTGGCGGGTGGACGCCGAGGTGGGTGGTGGCGTTCAGTACGATGAGCGCGCCGTCTGTGTGCACGATCACCGCGTGGGATGGGACGACTATCTCGATCGAGAGCGATGCCTCGGCCGGATGGCGGCGTGCCTGTCGGAGGTCAATCCCGCCTGCTTTCGCGAGATCTTTGGCTATGACGACGCGCGGCGGATGCGCGATGACTTCGAGGCGTGGCTGGGCATCGACGCCGACGAACATCGCCGCACGGAATCCCGTCTCCGGGAGCTGGTGGCGTCGCCCCTCGACGAGCGCGGGGCGTGGCCGGACTCGTGTGAAATGCTCTACTCGATGCACCTTCCCGTGAAGCGCCGTCATTTCCGCCAGGGGTTTGTGGACGGCTTCGAACTGCGATGGGCCGATCAGTGGCGCCGACGTTTCGAGGCGACGCACGTGTTCTCCTGAGCGATCCACAGGGGCGGGCGCCGAGGGATGTGCGTCAGCTCACATGTATCCGCTGTTGTGAAAACCAGTTAGCGATTTCCGGACCTGTCGGGGGGGACGCATTCCGGACCTATGGGCGGGACCGCATTTCCGCGTTTCCGACGCGCAGGTCCTACGATTTCAGCCCGATTTCAAGTATACTGGCTGGCGCTTCTCTCGATGTCGAAGTGGTGTCGGTCTCAGGGTGTTGGGGCATCGACGACACGTGTCGGGGAGGTGAAGAACCTGGGGTGGAACGTCGTCATGTGAGATGGCGGCGCCAGCGCAATCTTAAGGGAATCCTAACAAATCGCGGTAGCACAGGGTGCGCGAACCGCATATTGTATTCCCTCAGATGGAGGAAAGAAGCGCGATTCGACAATTGTTGCAGCGGTTTGCTGCGCAAGAATGCACCTCATCGGATTCACACCCTGGATTTCGCCGGATCGCGTTGTGCGCTTCGGATATGCAAATAGTTGATTAACACTTGGTGGAAGCATTGCAGGAGGAAAAGATGTTATTCAAAGGTAAGGGACGCTGTTGGGCGTCGGTTTTCTGTTTGTGTACCGCGTTAGGGCTTGCCGCGCAGACGGCGAGCGCCGCGCCCCTCACATCGGATGAGTTTCCCTATCCCGATGGCAATCTCGTCGGCGCCGGCGGATGGACCGCTCACAGCGGCGCGGGTTCCAACCCGATCCAGGTCGCGTCGGGGCAGGCCGTGGTCGTACACGGCTCAGGTTCGCGAGAGGACGCCAACACGACGTTTGCCGCTCAGACCGGCGCCGTGTATTACGGCATCGACATCTCCGTCGATGATCTCGGCGTTCCGTATCCCGCGGGCACGCTGACGTACTTCGCGCACTTCAAGGACGCCGCCACGAATTTCCGCGGCCGGCTGTTCCTTGCTCCGCCGACCGGCGCGGGCAACTACACAGTCGGAATTTCGACGCTCGGCGGAAGCGCCGATGCGACATGGGCGACGGATCTGACGTACGGCGTCGCCTATCGAATCGTCGTCAAGTACGACCAGGACACGAACCAGGCGCAGCTCTGGGTCGATGCAACGATCGAGTCGGATACGTCGATTCTCGGCGCCGACGGTACCGATCCGGGGCAGTCGATGGTCGGTTTCGCGCTTCGCCAGAGCTCCACGACGGCGGCGGAGACCATTCGTGTTGATAACCTCTGCGTTGCGACGAACTTCAACGAAGCGCGCGACTGCAGCTCCGTGATTCCGACGGGCGCCTGTGTGCTCCCGAACACGAGCTGCATCATTACGGACGCGACCGATTGCGGCAGCCAGGGCGGAAGCTACCTGGGCGACAACGCCCAGTGCCCGACGGGCGCCTGTATCCTCCCCGACACGAGCTGCCTGATCACGGAACCGTTCGACTGCACCAGCCAGAGCGGCGTGTACCAGGGCGACAACACGACGTGCCCGACGGGCGCCTGCACCCTGCCGGATACCTCCTGCATCATCACCGAGCAGACCAGCTGCACGACGGCCGGTGGCACGTACATGGGCGACAACACGACCTGCCCGCTGGGTTCGTCGGATCTTGTCATCAATGAGGTCGATGCCGATCAGGCTGGTGTCGATACGACGGAATTCGTCGAACTCTACAACACGGGCGCCAGCGCGATCGACTTCGCGACGTCGCCGCACGTTCTCGTGTTCTACAACGGTTCCAATGACCTGTCCTATCGAGCCATCGATCTGACGGGCTCCGTGGCCGCGGGCGACTACTACGTCGTCGGAAGTTCCGATGTCGCCAATCTCGACCTCGACGCCTGCGCGATGGTCGGCATGGGCTGCCAGGACCTCATCCAGAACGGCGCCGACGCGGTCGCGCTGTACGTCGGCACGTCGGCTTCCTTCCCGGCCAACACGCCGGTCACAGCGGCCAGCCTTGTCGATGCAATCGTTTACGACACGGCTGACGCCGACGACGCCGGTCTTCTCGGCACGCTCACGCCGGGACAGCCGCAGATCGACGAAGCCGCCGTTGATTCGACGGTCGAGTCGATGCAGCGATGTCCGGACGGCGATGGCGGCGCGCTGAACACGGGCTCCTACACGACGGCCCTCCCGACGCCGGGCGCCGCCAACTGCGTTCCCTCGGGCGCCTGTGTCCTGATGGATTCGTCCTGCGTCTTCGTGACGGAGGCGTCCTGCACGGGCATGAGTGGTACCTACCAGGGCGATGGCGTGACCTGCCCGACGGGCGCCTGTGTTCTTCCCGATACGACGTGTGTCATCACGACGGGTGAAGACTGCGGCAATCAGGGCGGCGCCTACCAGGGTGACGCCAGCGTCTGCCCGACAGGCGCCTGCATCGTCGGTTCGGCGTGCACGATCGTCGAGCCGTCGGAGTGCGCGACACTGGGTGGAACCTACCAGGGCGACGGAACGATGTGTCCGGCGGCCACGTCCACACTGCTCATCAACGAAGTGGATGCGGATCAGGTCAGCACGGACTTCGACGAGTTTGTCGAAATCTACAACGCCGGCGGCAGCACGGTCGACTTCGCCGTTACGCCGCACGTGCTCGTGTTCTACAACGGTTCGGACAACGCTTCGTACTTTGCGATCGATCTGACGGGCAGCATTGCCCCCGGCGGCTTCTACGTCGTCGGCAGCTCGACTGTCGCGAACCTGAACCTCGACTTCTGCGCCATGGTCGGCATGGGCTGTGACCAGGTCATGCAGAACGGCGCCGACGCCGTCGCCCTCTACGAAGGCACGACGGCGGTCTTCCCGAACGGCACGGCCGTGACGGACGCCAGCCTCGTTGACGCCCTCGTGTACGACACGGACGACGCCGACGATGCGGAACTTCTGGCCACGCTGACGCCGGGCCAGGCCCAGATCAATGAGGACGAAGCGAACACGGGCACGACGGTGTCGATGCAGCGATGCACCGACGGCGCCGGCGGTCCGCGAAACACGAGCGCGTATGTCCTTCGCGCCCCGACGCCGGGCACGGCGACGATGTGCAGCGGCGCCTGCTGTCTGCCGAACCAGACCTGCCTCGAGACGGACGTCATCGACTGTACGGCTCAGGGCGGCGCCTATAAGGGCGACGGTTCGGTCTGCTCGGCCGGTCTGTGCGACTGCCAGACGATCGATGAGCTCAAGCTCTTCGGCACGCTGAACACCGGTTACCTCCTGTGCAACGTGACCGTCGTCGAGACAGTCAACCAGGGCGGTCCGCGATTCGGCGATCGCTCGTTCACGGTTCAGGATCAGTCGGGTGTCAACATCGGCCCCGGCGGCACGGAGCGCGGCATGCGCATCGTGGGTGATGTCGAAGCCAACCCGGCCCTGATCCCCGTCTTCGACGCCCTGGCGGAAGGCGACATCGTCGACGTCGTCGGTACGCTCGAGGACAACAACGGCATGCTCTACTTCCGCGTCGAGGTCCCTTCGAACGTGACAGAGACCGGCACGGGCGGCGTGTTCAACGTTCCGTTCGTGACGGCGGCCGACTTCGATCCGGGTTCAACGACGGCGGAAAACCTGGAGAGCGTTCGCGTCCATGTGACGTGTCTCGGCTTCGTCAACGGCGGCGGCTCGTTCCTCGCGAACGCGACGTTCCTGGCGACGGACGGCGGCACGACGTTTGACGTCCGTCTCAACGAGGTCGACAACGCAACGATGTCGCTCATCGGCGTAACGATCCCGTCGGACGCCGTTGATCTCGTCGGTGTCTTCGCCCAGTTCAACCTCGGTGGCAACAACTACCAGTTGTTCCTGCACGAGTCGGACGACATCCTTGCTCCGTCCAACTGCTCCGGCGGTGTCGGCGCCTGCTGTCTGGGTGATGGCACTTGTCTCCAGACGTCCTTCGCGATCTGCCTCGATCCTCAGATCGCTGGCTCATTCGTCGGCGGTCCGTGCACACCCAATCCGTGCATCGAAGACGTCGGCGCCTGCTGCGTCGAAGGCGTCTGCACTGAGGGCGTGACGATCAGCAACTGTGCGTTGCAGGGCGGCACCTTCCTCGGCGCCGATTCGACCTGTGCGAATGGCTGTCCGGACTACGGTTCGATCGTGATCAACGAAATCCGAATCGACCAGACGGGCACGGACAACGATGAGTACTTCGAGCTCGCCGGAACGCCCGGCGCGTCGCTGGACGGCCTCACGTACCTCGTCATCGGTGACAGCCCCAGCGGCACGATCGAAGCGGTGGTGCCTCTCGACGGCAACACGATTCAGGCCGACGGCCTGTTCCTCTGTGCCGAGTCGACATTCGGTGTTCTCTTCCCGACGGCGGTCGTTGACCTGACGGCGAACCTGAACTTCGAGAACAGCGACAACGTCACGCACATGCTGGTCGCGAACTTCACGGGCAACGAAGGCGACAACGTCGATAGCGACGGCGACTGTGTCCTGAACGCGGTCCTGCCGTGGTCTGAGATCGTCGATTCGATCGCCCTGGTCGAAACGCCTGGTCTCGAGGACTGCTACTATGGTCCGGCCGAAATCGGTCCGGATGGCACGTTCGTCCCCGGCCATGTCTATCGCTGCACCCTGGATCCGGGAGGCCCCTGGTTCATCGGTCCCTTCGATCCCGCGAGTGGTGTCGATACACCGGACGCTCCGAACGCCTGCCTCACGGGCGCGTGCTGCTTCGACGGCGGCGCTCGCGGCACGCCGTGCGCCTGCCCGGGCAACTTTGACGACTCGGGCGCGAGCATGGGCATTGTTGACCTGGCGGACGTGCCGGGCTTCGTCGCGGCGCTGCTGACGACGGGCGACAACTGTGCGGACATCAACGGCGATATGGCCGTCGATGGTCTGGACATCGCCGGCATGATCACGCGTGTGATCAACATGGAGTCCTGCGTGATCGCCGGCTGCCAGCAGCTGAGCGAAACGGACTGCACGACGATGGGCGGCTCGTTCCTCGGCGCCGGCATTGCCTGTGATCCGGATCCGTGTGGTCCGATCGGCGCCTGCTGCGACACGGCGACGTTTGTCTGTGACGAACTGACGGAAGCGCAGTGCACAGGGTTGTTCCCGGGCCGCACCTACAAGGGCGACGGCACGACCTGTGCGGCGGATTGTCAGATCGACGCGATCAACATCGTCGAGTGCTTCGTGCAGATTGACTGTTCGGCCGTCACACAGTGGTGCGCCTACACCGTCGATCAGGTCGACCTCGCCGGTTCGACATGCATGACGGGCCTGATTCAGCAGGGCGGTGTGATCAGCATCCCGTGCGATGGCTCGTGTGCGGAAGGACCGCTGACGTTCCGGTTCGATGACGGAAACGGCGGTGTCTGCATCTTCTCCGGTACGCGATTCGGCGGCTCGCCGGCGTGTAACGGATCGGCGTTCGGTTCGGCGTTCGGCATCGTGCCGTAAAGCGGGACCGATAGTCCGCACGTCTGAGTAAAAGTCGCCCCCGGCCGTCGCATCGCTTCGGCCGGGGGCTTTTTCGTTCTATAATCTCTTGGAAAAGTCGAAGGATGAGTGTTAGGCTCGCCCTTCGATCTGTCCGTTCGGAGTCATCAGTCGGCGGGGCCGTCGCCGCCAGCGCCTCACGTTTGAGGGGGGAATCGGGGTATGCGTCTACGAGTTCTGTTGTGCATTCTGATTGCGGTCGCGGCGCTCGCGACGCGAGTCGACGCCGATGTTCGCATCTGTACCTACAACCTGCTTCAGTTCTCCACCAGCAGCCTGAACGGCGACACGACGCGAATCAACGCGTTCAAAACGGTGCTCTCCGAAATTGACCCGGACATCCTCGTGGTGCAGGAGATCGCCAACACGTCGGCGGTCGCTTTTCTGAGGGATCAGATTCTCAACGCCGCCGGCGGTCCGGGCGGAAACTTCGGGACCCCTGAGCACTACATCTCGGCCACGTTCACCGATTCGAGCGGCAATCTCGATCAGGCGTTGTTTTATCGTGACGCCGCCTTCGAAGAGGTCTCGGGTTCATACGTGAATCTGAACACCTCGCCGCGCGGCACGCCGAGATGGCGTATCCGGCCGATCAGCGCCGCCTCCGATTCGACGGACCTCTATATCTACTCCATGCACCTCGCGGCGACGGACGCGACGAGCCGCGCGGCGCAGACGTCGACCGTGCGATCGCACGCCAACGGACTGCCGTCGGGCTCGAACATCTTCTTCGTCGGCGACTTCAACATCGACTCAAGCACGGAGGCGAGCTATCTCAACCTTATCGGAGTTGAGGCGGACAACGACGGACGGGGCTTTGATCCGATCAATCGACCCGGTAACTGGAGTGGCGCCAGCAGCTTCGCCGACATCCACACGCAATCACCGCACAACAACAACCCGGGCAGCCCGCCGGGAGGTGTCGCCGGCGGTCTCGACGATCGATTCGATTTCATCCTGATTTCGTCGGGGCTTCAGGACGCCGCGGGATTCGATTACATCCCCGGCACCTATCGCGCCTTCGGCAATGACGGCAATCACTTCAATCAGGACATCAACGACAGCCCCGTGATTCCGGAGGGCGCCGCCGTCGCGGACGCCCTGCATGCGGCGTCGGACCATATTCCCGTCATGCTCCACCTGACGGATCCCGTGACACAGGCGACGATCACACTGACACCGCCGACACTTCTGAGTTTCCCTGACGTGCTGGTAAGTGGCCTGTCGGCCGCAAATCTGACCGTCGCCAATACGTCGACGCCGCCCGCCCTGGACCTGACCTATTCCTTCGACGCGCTGCCCGGGTTCATTACGCCCAACGGAGTCTTCGTGGCGGCGGCCGGAGCGCCCGGCAATGTGCACGGCTTCGCGCTGAATTCCTCGTCGAGCGGCAACAAGCTCGGAATTCTCCAGATCGATAACGATTCGGGGAACGCGTCGCCCACCAAGACGCTGTTGATGTCGGGGACGGTATTCGATCACGCGATTCCCTCCCTCACGCCTGTCAATCAGACGACGAGCGGCGCGATCGAGTTCAGCGGCAATGGCGGCGTTGAGGAACGCGTCGTGCAAATCCACAACGCCGACTTCGATATGTTCCTGTCGGTTCCGCTGAGTGTGACGGACGCCGAAATCACGAATGACGCGTCGGGGCGATTCAGCCTTGTCGGCTTCGCACCGATCGGCGGCGTTACGGACTTCGCCGACTTCACGCTCCGCTTCGACGGTGTCGGCGCCGGTCCCGGCGTGTACACCGCCGATCTGACGTTTGCGACCGCGGACGACTCAGCGCTCGATGGAACGATGGCCCTGGCGGATATCACGCTGTCGCTCAGCGCGACGATTCCGGGGCCGGTCCTCGGCGACTTCAATCTGAGCGGCGACGTGGAGACGGGCGACATCCCCGGGATGGTGGCACTGCTGCTCGACCCGAATGGCGCCACGATGGATCAGAAGACGATCGGCGATATGAACCAGGACAGCGTGAACGACGCGAAGGACCTGCAGCTCTTCATCGACGCGATGACACCGTAAGCGAGGCGCACGCTCGTCAGTGTCGAAGCGCTTCGAAGTCGAAAGCGCTGCGGCGGGGATCACGGATTCAGGTAGGCGTCGATGAATCCCTCGAGATCCGCCGAGTCGAACTGGTAGTCCATCGTGAAATCGGCGCGGGCGTAGGGATCGAGCGCCGGGAACTGAAGGCGATAGGCGTCGTAGCCATCGACCAGCAGCAGGGCGAAGAGGCCCACGTCGGCGTCGTCGATATCGCCGTCGCCATCCAGGTCGCCGGCCGGAATCGCCGGATCATCCACCACATCGAATCTGCCCAGTGGATCGCCGATCACGATCTGGCTCCAGCTGAGCTGCGGAATGGCGGCCCAGGCGGCTTCCGCCCATGTGAATCGGGCGGTCGGCGAACTCGAGAGCAGGCGGGGCAGGAGGAATTCGTTGTCCGCCACGGCAAATGAAAAAGGCTCCCAGACGTTGCCGATGGCGAAGGCGCCGCCGGCGCCGATGAAGTCGGCGACCTGTTCCTGATTGAACAGCGTGCCGAGGCCGTTCAGGGCACGGCCGTTGAACGATTCGATCGTATTGAAGACGGCGCCGGGATCGAAGGTGAAGTCCTCGATATAAGTGCCATTGCCCGGCGGATTCTCACCGCCGCCGGCAAAGCTGTGGTTCTCACCATAGGACGCGTAGCCGAGCAGCGGCGTCATCAGCTCGGTCCCTGTGATGAAATCGGCCGTGTCGTCGTAGATGACATTCCAGCCGAAGATCTGGAGAAGGCTGGTCGTCTCCTCGTAATCGTCGCCCGCGACAAAAGGGTCGCCCGATGAGAAAAGACCATCATCATCGAGTTCGTCTGTCACGGCGGCGACGTTGAATTCGTCGAGCAGAATCGTCGCGAGGGCCTTGTTCGCCAGCAGATGCTGTGAACGCCTGATGAGGGCGATGGCGTCATCCGTGGAATTGCCGTCAATCCGACAGACGAGGTACATGTCACCGGGGGTCAGGCGCGACGGCGCCGTGTCCGTTCCCCACGCGACATTCGCCAGGTTGATGAACGTGTGCTGCTGCCTGATGCGCGAACGCGAAAATGTGTCGATCGGCTGACCCGACGTGTGAAAGGGATTGACGATCATGTTGTCGAGGAGACTGTCGGCGGCGCCGCCCGCTTCGCCGGTCTCAAGGTTCTGCCACAGCAGGACGAGTTCGGCATCGACGGACGCGCATGTCGCGTCGCCGTTGATGAGCTCCGAACCGATCGCATTGACGTTGTCACAGACGGCGCCATTGTCCGTATCGAGAATCCGATGCGGGAAGGGCCGGAGCAGCAGGATCGAGACGATACCCTGCGGTGTCGGGTCGCCGGGCGCGTCGAGGTAATCGCGAATCGGCGAGCGGACCATGGTCGAGAACTGAGTCCACGTCAGATCGGCGCCCGTCAGCAACGGGTTGTTCAGATCGAGAATGTTCTCCGGGGGTAAATCGGGGTGCGCCGAAATGTAGGCGTGCAGGATCTCGTCCGATCCGGCGGCGGCGCTGTTGTACACAACGAGCACCTCGTCAGCGGTCAGCGCCGCGAAGGCGCGGGCGGGTGTCAGGGCCAGCCCGAAGAGGGCGATCGCCAATCCCAGCGCGCGTGGCGCGCGTATGAGCGTCTGCTGTGAATTCCCACTCACCATATCCAACCCCTGTTGATCAGCCGGAAACCGCTCCGCGGCGGCGAAAATCGTCTTCGGAAGGCGCCAGGTCACGATATTGCGTGATTTTATACGGCGCGGCGCTCGATGTCCCGGTTTTGCGCCAACTTCACAGTTCGCGGCGTACGCCGTGTCGATTCAGCGTCGCGTGCGGCGCCGGCGTCGGCTGTGGCGTCGCATCGCGATGAGCCCGGCAAATGACGCGACACATCCGAAGCTGATGCAGGGACCGCACATCGGGATTCCGAGAAAGCTCTGCAGCAGCCAGCGCACGAAGCATGGGTCGAGATCGTCCAGCGTGAATCCTTCCCATGGGAACTGGAACGGCTCGTCAATGATCTCCGGATCCACGCTGTCAATTGGCGTATCGAGGCAGTCGGGAACGCCGTTCTCGTTCGTGTCTTCGTCAGACACGCCGCAGCCGCAATCGCCCGGCATGATCTTGTCGGGATCGTCGGGACAGAGGTCCGCGCAGTCCGGGATCGTGTCGCCGTCGCTGTCCGTGTCCGCGACACCGCAGTCGCAGATACCGATGGATGTCTTGTTGGGATCGCCGGGGCATTCGTCGCACGCGTCGGGCACGCCATCGGCGTCCGTATCGATCGTGTCATCGCCATTCGGACAGATGTCGTCCGCGTCGGCGATACCGTCCGCGTCTGTGTCAGGATCGACAACGATCGTCACCACGAGCGTGTTGTTGGACGCGTCCGGATCCATGGCGCCGACGACGTCGAATCGCACGGTTTGTTTTCCCGGCGCGCCAACGGCGTTGATCGTTGCAGTGATCGTGGCGGCGTCGTCGATCGCGAGGGGCGCGATTCCGCACGTCGAAGGTGTGGGCGTTGTGACACAAGGTGTGACGGCGTCTACCTGCAGTCCGGTACCGGGGGTAATCGTCAATTCGGGCGCCGTTTCGGTTCCGGGGCCGGGATTCCGCACCTCGATCTGAATCTCCGCGCTTTCCCCCTGGAGCAGCGACGTGGGCGCGCTGACGAGTGTCAGCGCGAGATCCGCGGACGCGCTGTCTTCGATGCGCAGCGGCGCCGTATTGTTGTCCGGCAGCGGGTCAGCTGTCGCGCTGGAGACATTCGCCGTCATCAGGTAACTGCCCGTGACCTCCACGCGAAGCCTGAACGTGACGTTGTATTCCTCGCCCGCCGCCAGCTCGGGGAGCGAGCACTTCAGCTCGGTCCCGTTCGCGATGCAGTCGACCGACAGGGGTTCCGGGGCGAACGACAGGCCCGCTGGCGTTTCACAGAACACCTGAAGGCTCGACGCCGTGTCGGGGCCGTGGTTGATAACGCTCAGTTCGACATCAACGAAATCGCCGGCCTCGGCGATGATCGGGCCGGCCGGGTCGAAGACAACTTCGAGATCCGCCTCGGGGGCTGTCACTTCCACGATGTCGCCGGTCACGACGAGGGCGAATCCCTGCGCTGCGACGTTGACTTCACGCGCGATGACATCGACGCGCCACGTTCCGATCTCCGGCGAGAGGCGATGGACCTGTTCGTTGTTATTCAGCGTGTCCCCCGCGCCGCCAACAACGGATTCGAGGCCTTCAAAGACATTGCCGAGGAATATCTGACCGGAGGGGGACGTGACAACGAGGTCGAGATCGTTGACGGGGGCGAACGACGTTCCGACGCTCGATGGCGCGTCGGCGAAGACCATCGTGATCTTCAGCGGGGCGTCGGACGAGAGAACATCGAAGACGTATTGCATCGTGTCGTTCGTGCTCAGACCGTCGTCGTGGCGTATGTCCTGCACGAGCAGGTGTCGAGCGTCGCCGTCAAAGTAAAGGACATCCTCCAGCAGCACGCGGCCCCAGCCTTCGCGCTGGCCGTAGTAGCCTGAGATGCCGGTCATATCGACGGCGGAGTTGATGAGCGCCGCCTTGATGAGCGAGCCCGACGGCGTGAAGCCGTCTGAGGCGCTGGCGGCGCCGCCCGGGTAGTAGCCTTCCATGAAATACTGCCGCGTCAGCGCCGCGAGACCGGCGGTCGCCGGGGCGGCCCACGATGTGGCGCAGGATCGCGTGACGACGCCGCAGTCGGTACCGAAGTTGGCCGACTGCGAGCTGCACGCGGGGACCCAGACTTCCGGCTTGCGACGTCCGTCCGTCGTCGGTCCGGTTCCGCCGGAGCCCGCGTTGTCCTGCGAGGGCGCGTCGCCGGAGGCGCCGACGGCCAGACTGTTCTTGGCGTTCTCGGGGGAGAGGATCGGCGTCGTCGCGCCGCCGTTGATGACGGCGAAGATGACGAGATCGTCTTCGTTCTGAAATGAGAACTCGTCAATGTCGCGCGCCCAGGCGTTGTAGCTGTTGTCGACCGTCGCGCCCCACGAATTGCTGTGAATGTGGGCGCCGTCCGCGTGGGCGACGAGCAGTCGATCGAAGAGGTTGTCGGCCGTGATGATGGCGGCCTGATCCTGAAAGACGATGCGCGCGGCGTAGGCCATGCCCCGCAGGTTCTCGTCCGCCGTTTCGTCAAGCGGATCGCCGGCCAGCGTGTCGACGACGTGGGTTCCGTGCCAGCCGAAGAGCGTGTTCTGATCGAAGCCGTAGTAGGCCTGGATTTTTCGATGCGTCGGGCCGAAGGGCGCGTTGTCCGCGAAGGCGCAGTGGTTCTCGTCGAGATCCCAGTCGATGACGCCCACGAGCTGGTCTTCGCCGTGCAGTCCCTGGTCCCAGACGGATGTGACGCCGGAGATGTTGGACTGCGCAATCCAGGCCGTGGACGCGTTTCGCGGCGTCGCTTCCGGCGCTTCTTCGATGAATCGAACGCCCGGGATGGCGCACAGCCCGCTCACGCGCGACGCGTCGATATCGATGACGACGCTCGATGCGCCGGAAAAAGCGTTGAGGCGCCGGATCTTCGCCGATCTCGTGACGAGGTCGTCCGTCACTTTCTCTCGTCCCGCCGTCGGGGCGAGATGAACGACGAGGCGACGTGCGCCGGCTGACTGGAGTGAGACGCGTTCCGTGGTCGTGTACGCCTTGGTGGCGGCGACGCCGGGACAGAGTTTCCAGGAGGGAGCGAATTCACCCAGCCACGTGACGAAGTCGAGTTTGCGCAGCGCGTCGAGGTCGGCGTTGTCGAGGGTCACGCGCCACGCGTGTCGCGGCACGTAGTCGCCGGGTTCGACGCCGGCGGCTCGAAGCGCCTTGCGACGCGAGGGCGTCATGGGACCATCCAGCTTGATGAGGTAGTCGCCGCCGACGACGGGCGCCAGCTTCGTCGTCAGGAGGGAGGGCTGTTGATGCGGATCGATTGTCGCGGCGCGCAGATAGAGCAGGTCATCGTCAATGTTCTGCGCGATCGCCAGGGCGGCGGTAAAAAGCGGGATGAGCGCCGCGATGACGCGGACGCGAGCGATGTGATAACCCATGATACCCCTCATGTGTGTTGCGCTGCGCGGGCGCCGTGACGCGGGGCCGATTCCAGTCGGCGAGTGGGGCCCCGAGGCGACGCCGAAGCGGCACTGATTGTATGAGGGAGGGCCCCGAGGGGATCAACTCAGACGCGGCTCAAATTCGCGCGTCGCGGTCCGAATACACGAATGTGCTCCGAAAACCAGATGGGGCGGGGCGGAGACAACGCCGGGTGAACAGGCGATTCGGCCGTCCGATAGCGGGGCGGACGGCTGACACGGTCGACGTGGGCGATTGGGATGGCTGCTGGGCGGGGTCGCTCAGCCGTACCAGCGTGAGGATGAGGTCTTCTCGGCGGCCATGCAGGCCCTGGGATCGCCCACGGCGAATTCGGCGCCGATCAGGAAGCCTTCCGGGTGGATTTCACAGTGGCGGACGATTGCGGGCACGCGCGGCGAACAGACGTCTGACCAGAAGAGCTTGACGCCCAGGAGCGTCCCGACGCGAAAGCCGGCGTCGCAGAGGAAGCCCAGCCCCGTGTCCGAGATATCACAGAGTGTGCCGGCGATGTCGCCCGCGCTCTGAACGTCGAGTCTAACGACAAGCAGTGGGCAGTCTCGATGCTGTCGCTGGTTGTGACGCCGGTTCCGATAGAGCAGCTGATGCGTGCCCGCCGTGGCTTCGACGAAACGCTCGATTTCGCGTTCGAAGACCCTGGATAGCGAATTCGCCGTCGTTGTACGCATCGAGAGCCCCCCCAATGGGCGTAGTTCCACCCCACAGCGCCAAGCGCCACTACCGAAACTCTACGATATGGAATGCGATCAAAGTCGCGGATTGCCGGCCCGCCGATAACAAGATCCGGCGTGGCGCCGCGGCGTCTGCGAATCCGGGTTTGGTCAGGGGGTTACCTAATCGCCCAACTCTCAGGGTCCGACATATTTTGCGTGATTCGTGCGTGAGGAGGCGTGATTTGCGGCCGTTAGGGTTAATATTCCGGGGTGGTGGAAAGTCTGCGACCTTCCTTGGGGGCCTTGCGCCTAACGAAGTTGTGGGATTATCGGGGAAAGTGAGCACGCCGCGCATGCGACGCACATTGATCCAAGCATTCACAATTCTCGCAGTCTGCGCCGTAGTCGGCCCGGCCGACACCGCGCGCGGACAGGACAGAAAAGGACCCGGCCCCGTCGTGATCAGCGGCGGGACGATCTGGACGGGCGCCGATTCAGGCGTCATCGATCACGGTGTTCTCGTCCTACGCAAAGGAAAGATCTCTCGCGTGGGCGAGGCGAACCGGCCGACGCCGCCGGCGCCCGGCATCGAGACGATTGACGCGACGGGCAAGTATGTCACGCCCGGCCTGATCGACGCGTGGACGATGCTCGGGATCGACCCGGGCGGTTCGATCGGCGCGGCCGCGTCGCAGAACGCGGCGGACGCGCTCGACGTCTTCGCGACAGATGTCTTCAGTGATGCGCGCAGCGCCGGCGTGACGAGTCTCTGCGTCGAACCCCCCGCCGGAAGCGGCGTGGTCGGGACGGCGATCGTCGTCCGGCTCGCCGACCTGAATGATCTGCGTTCGACGACGACGGAATCGACGTCGCTAGTCGCACGGCTGGGGCTCGGCGTTCGCGGTCCGATCAGCCGACTGGGTGAGATCAAGGGCCTGCACGACGCCTTCGAGCAGGCGGCGGCCTATCGCGAATCGTGGGACGACTATCGCGAGAAGCTCGAAGAATACGAGAAGAAGCTGAAGGACGGCGAGACAGTCAAGCTGAAGAAGGACGAAGAGAAGAAGGAAGAGAAGGCGGCTCCGCGGCGACGCGGACCGGCGCCGCGCGGCCGAGGCCGCCGGCGTGGACCTCGACCTCGTCCGAGCAACTTCGCTTCGATGTCTGACAGCGAGATCCTGGCGTGGCTTGCGGATACGCACGTGCCGGGCGAAGACCCGCTGGAAGACGAAAAGCACAGCGAAGATGAAACGCCGACCGCCCCCGATCAGAAGAAGCCTGAGAAGGGTGACGGCGACAAGAAGGATGGCGACAAGAAGGACAAGAAAGAGGGCGACGAGCTGTCGAAGCCCGAGCGCCCCGCGTACGACGCGGACCAGGAGATCATCGTCCGGGCGCTGAAACGGGAACTTCCCGTTCGATTCGAAGCGCATCGGCCCGGCGACATCGCCTTCGCCCTGAAGATCATCGATGAGTTTCATCTGGACGCAACGATCATCGGCGCCACAGGCGCCTATCGCGCCGCGGAGCGAGTTGCTGAAGCGGGCGTGCCCGTCGTCTTCGGACAACTGACGGGCGCCGGCGGATTCGATCGAAGCCATACGGCCGATTTCGACGCCCAGGCGCCGGCGGCGCTGGCGGCCGACGGTGTCAGCACGATCGTCATCGGCTCGGGCCGAAAGGGTGGAAACGCGGGTTCGCAGTATCTCACGCAGAACGCGGCGATCGCCGTGGGCCGCGGTCTGGATGAAGACGCGGCAATGCGGGCCATCACGATCGACGCGGCAAAGGTCTGCGGCGTCGCTGATACGCTCGGCAGTCTGGAAAAGGGCAAGCTGGCGGATGTCGTGATCTGGAGTGGCCATCCGCTGGCGCCGGACTCGGTTGTCGAGCGCGTGTATGTCGGCGGTGTGGAAGTCTATCGACGGGCGGGGAACTGATGCGATTCTGGCAGCGACAACTGGCATCAATCGTCGTCGTCGCGGCGACGGGCGTCGGCGCGGCCGGCGCACAGGATCGGCTGGCGATCCGAGTGGGCGCCTATCTGGACGCCGACGGAAAACGCATTGAGAACGCCGTCCTGATCATCAGCAAGGGCAGGATCGAGGACATCGGTTCCGAGCTGTCGATTCCCACGGGCGTCGATGTGCTCGATCGGCGTGACGCCGTACTGGGGCCCGGTCTCGTTGATGCGCATGTCGCCATGGGCGCCATGGGACGCACGCGCGACGCGGCGAACGCCGCCGAGCCGAACGCCGACGCGGCCGCCTTGTTCAACCCGAACCACGAGGATTTCGCCCGCGCCGTGAAATCCGGGGTCACGACTGTTGTCCTCGCGCCGAGCGAACAGCAATTCGTCGGCGGTGTGACGGCGGTGGTCAAGACGGGCGGCGCCATCGCGAAGCGCAAGCTGGGGGCGGGACCGCTCAAACTCTCTTTGACATCGAGCGCATTCACGTTGTCTCGAACCCCGACGAGTCTTGAGGGCGCCTTCGCCGAGCTGCGATCCATGATCGCCGCGGCCAAGGACGACACGAAGGACGATTCCGCCTTCGCGAAGTGGGCGCGGGGCGACAGCGCGGCGTATGTGGAGATCAATGACGACGCTGGCCTGACAGCCCTCGCGGAATTCGCCAGGGAGCAGGGCGTCCGATGCGTGATCGTCCACGGCAATCTGGCCGCCGAGCGACTGGACGCGTCGAAGCGATTCGGCGACGGATTCATCCTTGGTACGTATGAGTTCAGCGATCCGCGGCGCTACACGCGGACACCGGCGATTCTCGCGGAGGCGGGACTTCCCGTCGCCCTGACGAGCAACGCGCCGCGCTTCTCGACCGATTGGCTTCGCATTGGCGCCGCGATTGCGATGCGGCAGGGCCTGTCCCGGAGCGATGCGCTGAAGAGCATTTCCTCGACGCCGGCGACCATCGCGGGCGTTCCGAAGCGGGTCGGCGCGCTGGCCAGGGGGATGGACGCGGACTTCGTCGTTTACAGCGGTGATCCGCTCGACCTGCGATCGCGAATTCTGGAAGTGTTTATCAACGGCGAGCGCGTGTACGTTGCCGACGAGCCGCCCGCCAAGCCGGAGGACGACGACGCGTGATGATCACGAATCTCGCGAACCAACGGGGCGTCTTCGGCGTCCGGCGGATGTGGACATTGGCGCTGGCGATGGCGGCGTTCGTGACCGCGTCATCCGCCATGGCCGACGACGCCACACCGATCCTGATTCGCGCAAAGAAGATCTACCTGTCGCCCGAGCGCGTTGTCTCTCCCGGCGCGATCCTTGTGCGGGATGGGAAGATTGATCGCATCGACGAGACGATCGAGATCGCCGACGAGGTTCGAGTCGTGAACCTCGAGGCGGCGACGATCACGGCGGGGCTGATCGACGCGAATACCAACGCCGGCTATCGATTCGGTTACCACGACGCCGAACACGCGTCGGAGTGCATCCCCGAGATGCGCGTTCTGGATACGATCGATCTGGAGAGCAATGACTTCCGGCGGCTCGCCCAGGCGGGCGTCACAACGGTCTATGTCAGCCCCGATTCGGCCAGTGTGATCGGCGCGCAGGGGACGATTGTGCGCACGGCGGGTCCCGTCGAGGCGCGCGTGGTGCAGGAGACGGCGGGCGTCAAGGCGACGCTGGGTCGCGAGCCGATTTTCAAGGCCTCCTTCAATCGTACGCCTTCTCAATTCGGCACGTCCTTCCTGACTCGGCGCCCGACGACGCGAATGGGTCTCGTCTGGGTGTTTCGTAAGTCGTTTCACGACGCGCAGACGTTCGCCCGAGGCGAAACGCCCGGAACACGCGGCGAGGGTTCGCCCTCGGACGCGGCGATCCCGAATCTGATCAGGATTCTCAATAACGAGATTCCCTTCCGCATTCAGGCGCGTTCGCAGCTGGATATCCTCACGGCGATTCGATTGAGCCACGAGTTCAATCTGAAGTTCGTGCTCGAAGAGGGGACGGACGCCTATCGCTGCATCGATGAGCTGAAGGCGGACAACATTCCCGTGATTTACGGGCCGATCTTCGACTATCCGATCGGGTTCCGCGCGGGCACGGGCGAGAGCGATCGCTTCCGCTACAGCGCGCCGGCCGAACTCGTGAACGCCGGTGTCACGCTGGCGCTCAGCGCCGGCGACATCACAGGCGAAGGCGCCCTGCCGATGCAGGCGGGATACGCCATGCGATTGGGACTGACGCGGGAGCAGGCGCTGGCGGCCGCGACGACGATTCCGGCCGGTCTGCTGAATATCAGCGATCTGGCCGGTTCGCTGGACGCCGGGCGGGCTGCGGATCTTGTTGTCTGGTCGGGCGAGCCCTTCGAGGCGACGACCCGAGCGGAAATGGTGTTTATCAACGGCAGGCTGGTCAGCGATCGAACCGTGAAGAAGGGATCGTGACCGGCGGCATGTGAGACTCGGGCGACATTGGGCGCCCGGGGCCTTTGTGATGGGTGATATGGCGATGACGGATTCCCGGATTCCAACAGGTCGGCCTGCGATGCGATGGCGACGAGCGCGTTTCGTCGCCGCATTGTTCTCGCTGGCGATCATGACGACCTCACGCGCGGCGCTGGCGCAGACGATTCTGCTTCAGGGCGGCAAAGTCATTCCCGTCGTCGGCGAGACGATTGAGAAGGGCGACGTGCTGATCAAAAACGGCTTCATCGAGGCCGTCGCTGAGAAAGTGGATGCGCCGTTCGACGCGACAGTCGTTGACTGCACGGACAAGGTGATCTTCCCGGGCATGATCGACGTTCATACCTGGCGGGGCATGGATCAGCCGAACGAGTCGCCGCCGCTCACGCCGTTTCTGAACGTCTATGACGCGATCGACCCGTCGCAGCTCTTCTTCGAGGACTCGCTTCGTGACGGCGTCCTGTCGATTCACATCACGCCGGGTGACGATACCGTCATCGGCGGCATGTCGCGGGTCGTGCACCCCATCGGTCTGACACCGGCCGAAATGACGACGGCGCCGGACATCGCCCTGAAGCTGAGCGTCACGCCGAAGAACGGCTTCGATCGCATGCGACAGATGGCCACGTTCCGCGAGGCCTTCCGCAAGCTGGACGAGGACATGAAGGCGCTCGCAGAGAAGGCCTACGAAGACAAGCTTCGCAAGGAAGACAAGGACCTGGATGTTACGCCGGAGGAAGCGCAGAAGCGCGGTCTCGAACTCCTGAAGCCGGAAGACACGCCGGAGAAGGATCGCAACCTGCTGATGCTGACGCAGGGCAGGCTCCGCGCGTTCGTGCACTGCGACAAGGCGATGGATGTCGCCGCGGGAATTCGCCTGGCGAAGGAGCATGGCTTCTTTGATCAGACAGTGTTCGTGCTGGGCACGGAGGCCTTCAAGGCGGCCGACGCGCTGAAGGCGGCGGGCCGCCCGGTCGTGCTGAGCGCTGAGCTGGTTCATAACGAGACTAATTCGCTGACAGGCGAAGAGTCGGAAACGTTCGTGCCGAAGGTGATTGACGACGCCGGCCTGCATTTCGCGCTTCTGCGAAACTGGGGCAGCGCCATGGGCGAGCGATACCTCTGGTACCAGGCGGCTCGCTGTGTTCGCGAGGGCGTGTCGCGAGATCACGCGCTGAAGGCGATTACCCTGTGGCCCGCCGAGATGGTCGGCCTCGGCCATCGGCTCGGTTCACTGGAAATCGGAAAAGACGCAAATGTCGTTGTCCTCACGGGCGATCCGCTGGACCTGCAGTCGTGGGTCGAAAAGGCCTACGTCCAGGGAATCCAGGTGTACGAGCAGACGGAGGACATCCGCCTGAAGCGGCTGTTCGCGGCCCCGGGCGATGAGCAGGGACCGAGCACGCGCGCCGAGGGCGAGGCGACGACGGAAGACAATCACGAAATCCACAAGAACGAATACAAGGACAAGGACGCGAATCCGGATGAGCGACCGAAGCGGGAGCGACGCGAAGGTCGACGTCCGCGCGGCGATCGACGGCGTCGTCCGCGAGGCGGCGATCCGGAGTAACGGATGGCGGTCGTTGTTGTCTGATCCATGAAACACACGCGTTGAGCAAGCATGCATAGGCGAATCCAACATCTCGGTTTGGCGACGGTCGCGGCCCTTTGGGCGATGTCGAATGCGGGCCTCGCGATGGCGGGCGACGACAGGACGCCGGCCACGTACGCGGTGCGCGCCAAGCGCATCTACACAATGGCCGACGGCGACACGTGGTTCGTCGACAACGGACTCATGCTCGTTCGTGACGGGAAGATCGCCGCGATCGGAGCGGATATCGTTCCGCCGGCCTACACGAAGATCATTGACCTCGGCGAAGCCGTCATTGCTCCGGGATTTGTTCTCGCGAACTCGACGATCGTTCCGCCGCATTCGGCGCCGGACAGCGTGGGGCCGCAGTATCGCGCCATCGACGCCTTCAATCCCTACCTGACCTACGACCGCGTGATCGCGGGTGGCGTGACGACAGCCTATCTCAATCCGGGCAATCATCGACTCGTGTCGGGTCAGGGCGCCGTCGTGAAGCTCGGCGCCGAGGGCGACGCCGCGATCCTGCGGGATGATGGCGATCTCGTGATCAATCTCGGTGAGCGGGCCTTTGATCCGCCATCGATCCAGCACTGGCTTGTGCCGCCTTCGTCGGACAATGTGATTCGTCCGTCGGATGTGCAGCGTCCGAACTCGCGAATGGGGCAGCTTCTGGAGTTGTCCGAGTGGTTCGATGGCGCCCTTGCCGGGCCGGCGCTGACGCTGGATGACGACGACGCCATCGCGGACGACGCGCTGCGCGATCTGCTTCGACGAAAGGTTCCGCTGCGCATCGTCGCGGATCGGGCCATTGACATCGAAGAAGGGCTCGATTTCGCGAACCAGCAACGGCATCACTGCATCCTGACGGGCGGACGGGAGATCATGAATGTCGCCGACGCCGTCAAGTCGACGGGCGCCGCGATCGTCCTGGAGTTCCCCGCCAACCCGCGGTCCCTCTTCGGCGATCTGGGTCCCGGACCGGACGTGATTGAGGATGATCTGGAAGTTCCCGCAGTCCTGCGTGACGCCATGATCGCTGTCGCGCCGCCCGCCGGCGCGCCACACGCCGATCTGCTCTACTACGCCGGCGCCCTGAAGGCGGCGGGTCTGTCCCAGCGAAACGCGCTGGCCGCGATCACGTCGAACGCCGCGAGAATTCTCGGCGTGGACGATCGCGTGGGGCAGTTGGTCGAGGGCCGCGACGCGGACTTCGTTGTTCTCGGCGATGATCCGTTTACGCGGGCGACACGTGTCACGAAGGTGTTTGTCGACGGACGACTGGAATTCGACGGGGCGAGCCTCATCGAGGGGACGCGCGTCCTGGTTCGGGCGGGCCACGTCTGGATGGGTGATCACTGGCAGTCGCCGGGCGCCGTCTATGTCGAGAATGGCCGCGTTCGCTCGGCCGGTCCCACGGCGTCATCCGCGCCCTTCACGCAGGTCATCGACGCGGGCGACGACGCGTATGTCACGCCGGGCTTCATCGACGCCCGCGGCCATCTCGGTCTTGAGGGCGATCGCTCCGCGGCCGGCGCCGATGTGTCGATCGCCTCGATCCTGTACAACGCGCTGCCGGAGTTCCATCGTGTGGCCGAAGCGGGCGTCACGACCGTCATGACCAGCGCCTATCGCCCCGGGGGTGAAGGCGCTCGCATCGCCGCGATTCATACGGCGGGCGAGAACCCGGATGAACTGGTCGTCCGTGAGACGGCGGGCGTTCTGATTTCCGTGCGAGGCGCCGACGCCAAGAGTGTCGAGGGCCGACTCAAGGGCCTTCTCGGCAAGGCGAAGAAATACGACGACGCCTGGAAGAAGTACGAAAAGGAACTCGCGGAATATCAGTCGAAGGACAAGAAGACGCCCGAGACCAAGCCCGCCGAGGAAGAGAAGAAGAAGGACGACAACGTCGTTGTCGAAAAGCCGAAGGAAGATCCGCTCACGGGCACGTGGGAAGGTGAAGTCGCCGGCGCCCCTTTGCCGGAGCCGCAGAAGTTCACGGCCAAGCTCAAGCTTGACGGCGACAAGGTCAGCGGCAGCTTTGCGACGTTCTTTGGTGGCGGCGAAGAGATCGAAGTCAAGGGGACGTTCAAGGACAAGCATCTCGACATCGAGCTCGAACTCGACGTGCCGATCGGCAAGCCGAGTGTCACGGCGGATCTCGACAAGCCGGATCACATGATCGGCCAGTTCAAGATCGGTTCGCGATTCAGCTTCGATCTCGAGGCCGATCGAACCGAGCGGGCGGTCCCTGAAATCAAGATCAAGCGACGTCGGAAGAAGAAGGATACTGAGGGGCCGCAGGCGCCGCCGAAGGACGCGTCGCTGGAGCCCTATCGTGCGCTCTTCGCCGGCGAGATCGCCATGGTCGTGGAAGTCGAGGAGCATCGCGCCATTGAGGCCGCCATCGGCGTCCTGACGGGCGAGTTCAAGGTTCCCTTTGTTCTGCTGAACGCCAACGAGGCGAACCAGGTTGCCGAGACGATCGTGCGGGCGAAGACCGGCGTGATCGTGCGAACCAATCCCAATTGGCGCGTCGATGACAGGGAATACGTCCAGGCGCCGGATCTCTCCATGAGCGGAATCCCGATCGCGTATCAGAGCGACGCCGAGGATGGCGCCCGCCACCTGCCGCTCCGCGCGATGTACGACATTCAATACGGACTGGATCCGACGGCTGCGCTCTCGGCCCTGACGGGAGACGCCGCTCGATTGCTGAAGATGGAAAACGACGTCGGCTACTTCAGGCCCGGCTGTCGGGGGGATTTCCTGATCTTCAACGGACCACCGCTGGCGCCGGGTTCACGGCTCGAGCGGGTCTTCGTGAATGGTAAGGAGGTCCTCCCATGACACGCTGGCTGATGGCCATCACGATCGTGTTCAGCGTCGGCGCGGCCGGCGCTTTCGCCGACGAGGCGCCGCCGACGCGGTTCGCCATCGAGGCGGGCAAGATCCTGACGTTCGATGGTTCGGACACGATCATCAATAACGGCATCGTGCTCGTCGCCGACGGCAGGATTGAGAAGGTTGGCAGGCGCGGCGAGGTCGAGATTCCCGACGGCTACAAGGTCATTGATCATCGCAATGGCTGGGTCACGCCGGGGCTTGTCGATTGTCACAATCACATCGCCGGCTCGCTGTCGGATCTGAACGACGGCGTCTATCTGACGAATCCCGGTCTGCGGACGCTCGATACCGTCGAGCCGCGGAATGAAAACCTGGAGAACGCGCTGTCGGGCGGTGTCACGACGGTCCTCCTGATCCCCGGCTCCGGCAATAACATGTCCGGCTTCGGCACGATCACGAAGACCTTCGGCAACGATGTCGAAGAGATGGTGATGCGTTCGCCGGGCTCGCTGAAGATCGCCCAGGCGGGCAATCCCGAGCGCTACTGGTATCGCGTGGGTCGGCGGTTCATGAACTGGAACCTGCGGCAGACGCTCACCAAGGCGCAGGCCTACGCCGACGCATGGGCTCGCTATGAGAAGGGCGAGACGCCGGATGATCCCGGCTACGACCTCGTCTGGAATGACCTGCGAGGTCTCTTCGATCATCAGTATCCCGTGTCGGTTCACACGCAGATCTACCAGGTTTACATGACGACGATCACGATGCTGCGTGACCACTTCGGTCTCGACGTTGTGACGGATCACTCGACGTTCGACTCCTACAAGCTCGCTCAGCTGATCAAGGAACGAAACATGTACGCGATCGTCGGACCGCGGCAGTTTCATTTCGATCGCTACGATCGAACGATCAACGGCTGCGCCGCGCGATTCGCCGAGCAGGGCGTGACGCGGCTGGGCATCAACACGGACGCGCCGGTCATCGCCCAGGAGGATCTGGCCTATCAGGCGACGATGGCGTGCTGGTATGGCTGGAACGATCACTATGCGGCGATCAAGGGTCTGACGCGGATTCCGGCCGAGTCCCTCGGCGTGATCGATCGGGTTGGCAGTCTCGAGACCGGCAAGGACGCGGACATCGGCCTGTGGACGGGCAGCCCCGTCGACCCGCGATCGGTCTGCGAAATGACGATGGTAGACGGCAAAGTGGCGTATGACGTCAACGTGAAACGGCGCACACGATGAGTTTGATTCGCGAAGCAACTGAGTTTTTCCGACGGCGCGGCTGGGCGCTTGCGCTCGCCGGCGTGTTTGCGCTGGCGAACGGGTTGCGCGTCGATGCGGCCGACGATCGCTACATCGTCATCAAGACGAAGAAGGCGATCACTGTCAGCGGCAAGGAGATCGACGACGCGAAGATCGTGATCGTCGGCGGCAAAATCGAGGCGGTCGGCAGGAAGGTCGACTATCCCTCGGACAGCCGCGTGATCGACGCGTCGGATCTCGTGGCGATGCCCGGGATGATCAACCCGCGTTCTTCGCTGGGATTGAAGATGCGGGCGCGTCGCGGCAACGCCTCCAACCAGCTGGTTCGCGATGAATTCGATCCGCCGGACGACAGGACCTACCAGGAGCTGCTTGAAGCGGGCTACACGCTGCTCGGCCTGATTCCGGCGGGTGACGGCATTCCGGGGCAGACGCTGGTGATTTCGACGCACGAGCCGAAGGCGAACGAGGGCGTGCGCGATGAAGGCCTGATTCGCATCACGATGCAGAATCCGGCCCGGGACAAGAAGGTCCTTCGCGAGGCGCTCAAGGCGGCGGAAGAGGCGATCAAGCAGGAGAAAGAGGCCGCCAGCAAGCCCGCCACGCAAAAGGCGGAAGGTGAGAACAAGGAGAAGGGCGACAAGGCGACGAGCCAGCCGACCTCTCAGCCGACGTCTCAGCCGGCCCGGGACGAGAAGAAGGAAGAGAAGCCGAAGGAGCCCGAGAAGCCGAAGATCAAGCCGGAGCTCGAGCCGCTTGTGAAGCTCCTGAAGAAGGAGAAGGATATCCTGGCCCACGTCGAGTTTCGGCAGGCGTCGGACGTCCTGCACTTCGCCGACGTCGTCGGCGACAGGGAATTCAGTCGCGCCTACGCGTTGGCCGGGTCGAGCTTCGATGACTATCACAACATCATCGATCACGAACTGATCGGCGGCGCCGACGCGCTCGTGCTCATGCGGCCGGTGTTGCCGCGGATGCCGCTGACCGTCAATCCGTACAACCTGGCGCAGGAACTGGCGAATGCGGGATGTGATGTCGCTTTCACACCCACAGGCGACTCCGTCGACAGCCACGAGCAGATGCGCGAACGCGTCGCCCTGCTGATGCGGGCGGGTCTCAAGCGGGATGTCGCGCTGAAGGCGCTGACGCTCAATCCCGCGAAGTACCTCGGCCTCGACAAGGACTACGGATCGATCGAGAAGGACAAGAAGGCGGATTTCGTGTTGTTTGACGGCGATCCCCTGGATCCGTTTTCGAAGGTGAAGATGGTCGTCGTGGGCGGCGAAGTCGTCCATGACGCGAAGAAGAAGGGACATCGGTAAGGTATGCGTACGGCGATCGCAATGACGGCGGGCCTGCTGCTGGCCAGCGCATTCGGACTCGGTCCGCTCGGCGAGCTCGCGCAGCGCGCGGGCGATGTCGTCTGGGACGATACCGCCACGAAGCCGGGTGATCCGGAGTCCCAGCCGTCTTCACAGCCCGAAAGTCAACCGGCGTCGCAGCCGGCCAGTCAGCCGGCGTCACAGCCGACAACGACGGCGGCGGCGGAGAGCCAGCCCGCCTCGGACGAGGCGACGTCCAAGCCGGCCGAACCCGAAGATCAGTACTTCGCCCTGGTCGGTGGCATCGTTCACACGATCGCAGGCCAGGACCTTCGCGGGGCCACGATTCTCGCCAGGAACGGCCGCATCATCGATATCGGCCATCGTGTCGAGATTCCCGACGACGCCGAAACGCTCGATGTGAAGGGCTATCACGTCTATCCGGGGCTTGTCGCCTGCGAGGCCCGGGGCATTGTCGGATCGAATCCCCCGGAAGATTCGACGAACGTCTTCGGCACGATTCTCCGTCTCGCCAACGCCGGCGGCATCACGACTGTTTTCACGCGCGACACGGCCGCAAAGGCCTCCTACGGGAACATTGAGAACATTCCCCTTCGATCCGGGCTGTTCGAGTCCCTGCGGGTGAACGGGGCGTCGCAGAAGCGCAATCTGCGCGAAAAGCTCGAACAGGCGCGGGATTACCTCCGGAAGATGGAGGCCTACGAGCGCGCCAAGGCGGACGGCGACGAAGACGCCGAGAAGCCGGAGGACCCGAAGGGCCTCGAGCAGGCGATGGCGCTCATCAGGAAGCAGCGCGTCGCCTACATTCGGGCGAATGAGAAGAACGACCTCATTTTCATCGCCGACCTCGCGACTGAATTCGGTATCCAGGTCGTCGTGAACGGCGCCAGCGAAGGATGGGCCGTTGCGGATCGGCTGGGCCGGGCCGGTGTTCGGGTGATCGTGACGCCGCGACGTCAGAGCGGCGCGGACCCACGGGTGAATCAGCCGTCCGGCAACAACATCGAGAACGCGTCGATTCTCTATCAGCACGGCGTCGATCTCGCAATCACGTCGCCGAGCACGGGCATCAGCCTCGTCGGCCTCGCCGGCGCCGACATGCAGCATCTGCCGATGGAGGCGGCGTTCGCCGTGCGCGGCGGGCTTCCGGAGTCGGCCGCCATCAAGTCGATCACGCTTGGCGCGGCCCGCGTGCTGGGGATAGAAGATCGCGTTGGATCGATCGAAGTCGGCAAGGACGCCGATTTCATTGTGACGGATGGTCCGCTGCTCGATTTCTACACGATGGTCCAGTGGACGATCGTGAATGGCGATGTGGTGTACGACAAGGAAGACGAAAGTCTCTTTGCACACATTCGACCGCGAACACCCGCGCCGACCACGCAGCCGGCGTCCTACAAGTTCTGGCCGCGGCCGTTCAGGCATCAGCCGCCGCCTGAACCCGGCGCTTCCAGCCGCCGACCCTGATCGCGCATGTGAAATCCCGATTTCCGCGATCGCATTGCGGGCGCCGTCGCTTCATGGCGGCGCCGTGACCTTTCCGCTTGTCATCATGTCGATCGGCGCCTAACCTTGCGCGACGAGATCGACAACGACGACGTCCCCGCGACGGGTGGATCCGGAGAACAGGTTCAGCGGGGCGACGGACAGAGCGGCGAAGCGTCGCTTGTTTCCGTCCCGGCGATCGCACAAGGCGCCGGCGGACTTCAGTTTCGATCGCAATCATCGCCGATAGGTCACGCATGCGATCGCTTCGCGTTCTGTACATTACGAGCCGTCACGATGCGCCCTATCGCTATCGTTGCGTGATTCCCTGTCTCCATCTGCGGGCGGAGGGCATCGGGGCCGACATCCTGCACGTTCGCGATCCGCGACTGCCGTCCTGCCTCGTGCATTACGCCGTCGTCGTGCTTTTCCGGCTGCCGTATTCACCTCGCGTGGCGGATATCATCACGGCGGCCCGTGCGGCCGGCGCCCGCGTCGTGTTCGATATCGACGACCTGGTTTTCGATCCGGACGCGGTCCGGCAGCTGCCGTTTCTTTCGACGGCGCCGGGCATCGTTCGGGCTCAGTATGAGACCGCCTCGGAGCGGCTGTTCAGGACCTTCAACGCCTGCGACGTCTTTGTCGGCGCGACCCAGGCCCTGGCGCGACACGCCAAGGCGCTGGAAAAGCCCGCGCATGTCTATCCGAATCTGCTGCACCCGCAGCTGGTGGAGACGGGGCGACGAATTCGAAGCATGCGGGATCGCCTCCAGCGGTTCCCCATCATCTCCTACTTCAGCGGTTCGGCGACGCACGATCAGGACTTCGCGATGGTCCTGCCCGCCATTCGGCGCGTGATGTCGGTCCGACAGGACGCGAGGCTGCTCCTGTGCGGGTTTCTCGATGTCGGCGAGGCGATGGACGATCTTTCGAATCGCATCATCCGTGTGCCGTTCGTCGATTGGCGCGTTCAGCCATGGCTCATTGCGCTCTCGCGCGTCACGATCGCGCCGCTGGCGAGGATCGACGCGTTCGCCCACGCCAAGAGCGCCCTCAAGTTCTTCGAGGCCGGCGCCGTCGGGGTGCCCGCCGTCGTTTCGCCGACGGAACCCTTTGTGGACGCCATCACGCAGGGGAAGAACGGTTACATCGCGTCTGACATCGACGCATGGTATTCCGCGATCAATACGCTGCTCGAACCGGATGTCGCCCGGCAGTTCGGCGACGCGGCGCGCGAGGCGGCGATCGAGCGTCACTCGATCGCGGGACATCGGCATCGACTGCGCGAACTGTTTCGCAGTCTCGACGGTCGAATCCGCCGACCCACGCCTCAGCTCGCGCCCATGCCCGAGGAGACGCCCGATCTGATTCAGGCGCCGTCGGCGATGCGCCGCCGCCTGTCGAAGGTCGCTCGCCTTCGCGCCGTGATCGGCATCGTTCGTCGGGCCGCCCGGCCGGAGACGCTGCATCAGCAGGTGACTCGATCGGAGACCACGTCCGGCGCGCCGACGCTGCTCGACGAGGAAATCACGCCGGAGGCCGAAAGCGTTGACGAGGCCGGCGAGATCGTCCTTCGCGGACTCGCATTGCGAGCCGAGCTGTTCAGTGTGTTTGGCGCCGAGACGCTGTTGCGCGGTCTGGGTGTGGCGGGACTCAACGCCTTTGTCGGCGTCTCGCCGGGACGCTGGGCCGATCGCGACGCGAGGGACAGGGGGCTGACGAGTGTCCCGCTCGACTGGCATATGGGGTACTATGGCGAGGCGCTGATTTCGATGGCCGTGCGGACGGACGAGGCGCAGGCCTTCGCCCGGCTCGAGTGGCAGTCGAAGCGCCCCGGCGGTCAGGGCGCCTGCGTCATGGATTTTCCGCTGATCTGCGACGGACAGATGCATCACTACCTCGTCAGACTGCCTGTCGCGGCAAACACGAGCGTCTCGGGCAAGGTCCAGCTCCGATTCGACGCGCTTCCATTCGCCGGGGCGTATCGGCTCGATCGAATCGTATTTGTCGGGCGTCGCGGCGCGGAAGGGGCGGCATGACGGTGACGTCCCCGGCGATGGAGGTCGGCGTCGATATCGTCGTGCCGATCTACAATGCGCGCAATGATGTCGAGCGCTGCGTCGAGAGTGTTCTGCGTCACGCCTCGGGCGACTGGCGACTCATTCTTGTCGACGACTGCAGCACGGACGCCGAACTCGTCGCATTTCTGAAGAAGGCGGCGGACGAACACGATCGCGTGCTCTACCTGAAGAATGAGGTCAACGGCGGCTTTGTCGTGACGGCCAATCGCGGCATGCGCGAGGCGGGTGGACGTGATGTCCTGCTTCTGAACAGCGACACGATCACGACGCCGCAGTTCATCGAGAAACACGTCAAATGCGTGTACTCCGATGCGATGACCGGCATCGCCACACCTTTCACGAACAACGGCACGATCTGCAGCATCCCCGACTTCTGCCGGGACAACGCGCTTCCGGACGGGTTGAGCGTCGACGCCTACGCGGCCCTGGTCGAGCGGGTCAGCCCGCAATCGCGGCCGGAGCTAGTGACGGCCGTCGGGTTCTGCATGTACATCCGCGCGGAGGTCATTCAGCAGATCGGTCTGTTCGACGAGGAAGCGTTCGGTCGCGGATTCGGCGAGGAAAATGACTTCTGCGAGCGCGCCAGGAAGGGCGGCTGGCGGATCCGGCTGGTGGATGACTGCTTCGTGGCCCACATGGGCAAGGCGTCGTTCGGCGACGAGGGCCGGGCCCTGGAGCATGAGAACAGCCGTACGCTTGCGAAGATGCATCCGAACTATTTCGCGGATGTCGCCGCGTTCTGCGCGAACAACCCGCTGCGAGAACATCAGGATCGCATTCGATTCGAGCTGGCGCGACGGCGGATGCGCGAGTTTCCGGCGGCGCTGTTCATCCTGCACGCGCCGATCACGGGCGATCAGACGGGGGGGACGGAGCATTTCGTTCGTCGTCTCGTTGAGTCGCTGGCGCTGCCGCGAGCTGTCGTGGCGTGGCCCGAAGGTCGCTTGCTCGTGGCGCTGGAGATTGACAGGGGACATGTGGACGCGGCCGTTCGGTATCAGTATGACCTGCCTGTCGAGCCGGCATTCTTCAGTTTGCGCGACGAGGCCGTCGAACGCGTGTTCGACGAACTCCTGCGGGATTTTGATGTCGCCTTCGCGCACATCCATCACCTGATCCGATGGCCGGTATCGCTGTGGCGGCGCCTGAAGGCGCATGGGATTCCGTTCGAGTACACGATTCACGATTACTACTGCGTCTGCCCGAGCTGGAACCTTGTGCGACGTGATACGGGCGTCGCCTGCGAGTGCTCGGGCGCAAGCGACGCCTCGGCGACGCGCGCATGCGTCAATGCGCAGTTCGCCGCGCTGAACATGAGCGCGCCGAATGACGCGGTCGGCCTCGTCGAATCGCATCGTCGTGAGTTTGCTGAGCTGCTGGAACACGCGACGGCCGTCTGCGCGCCGTCGCATTCCGCGCTGGACGTGGCGAGGCGCCATCACGCATGCGCCATTCGTGACGGGCGGGTCATCGGTCACGGGTACGATCAGGTGGCGCGCGAGGGTGGCGCATCGGTGAGCGTCCGAAAAGACGCGGCGTCGGGACCGCTTCGTGTCGCGATTCTCGGACAGGTGGCGTACCCGGCCAAGGGCGCCGACGCCTACGTCGAACTGATGAAGCGAACGGCGAGCATGGACGTCGAGTGGCGCGTCTTCGGCGCGATCGATGTGTACGGTTATCGACGGCGGCTGGCGTCGCTGGGGCTGGGCGACAAACTCGTCATGCACGGCGACTATCGACGCGAAGAAATTGTCGATCTTCTGTGCGAGGCGTCGATCGATCTGACGCTCATTCTTCCGCAATGCGCCGAGACCTTCTGCTTCACGCTGAGTGAGAGCTGGCTGGCGGGCGTTCCCGTGATCGTCACGCGCATGGGGGCGCTGCCCGAGCGCGTGGCGGAAACAGGGGCGGGCGTTGTCGTGGAGGGTGTCGACGACGCCCTGAGCCGACTGAAGGCGTTCGTTGACGATCGATCTCTGCTCGCGCCATATCGCGAGGCCGCCACGGCGTTTCGTCATGCGACAATCGCCGACAATGCCGCGGCGCATCGTGAACTGTATGGTCCGTTGCTTGGCGCCGTCGAAGCGACCCTGCCCGCAGAGAAGATCGGCGAGCGCGACGACGCCCTGTTTGCGGCGCATCAGCGGGCGCTGGCGTCAGCGCGGCGCGGTATCGAACCGCCGAAGTACCAGGCGAAGTGGTGGTACGCCCATTACCTGCGGATCAAGCCGATGATTCCTCCGGGACTTCGCGGCGCCATGAAACGGGCGTATCTGCGGATACGCGGCGTTGGGGCGGCAAATTCATGAGCAAGGCGATGGGCGAGCCCGAAGTCCATCGGCGCTTTCGCGTCTGGGCGGTCCTGCTGACGATCGTCGCCTTGTGCGTTCATCTGTACGCCTGGAAACGGCTCTCGCCGACTGGCGCGAACGGTCGGCGGGATTATGGCGCCATTCGGCTGGCGGACGAGGGGAACTACTACGTCCACTGCGCCGATCGCGTTGCCGACGAAGGGCTGCGGTATCTGACGACAGAGGACTCGCTGCGATCGCCGCCGCTGCCCTGGCTCTGGCTTCTTCTTTTTGGGCGCAGCATCATCCTCGCCCGCCTTGCGAATGTCGTCGCCATCCTTGCGGCGTCGTGGCTGATCGCGTCGATTGTCCGCGATCGCTGGGGCGACTCGCTCGCGCTGTTCTCGTTCGCGCTGTGCGCGCTTGGGTACCAGGTCGTCCAGTTCTCGGCGACTGTTCTGTCGGAGCCGCCCGCCTTTGTCTTCGTCTGCCTCGCGCTCTGGGCCGTGCATCGGGCGGACTGGCGCGATCGATCGCGTTACGTGATCCTGGCCGGTGTGGCGACGGCGCTCGCGGCCTGCGCCAGACCTTCGCTGCAGCTCTGGCCGTTCGCGATCGCCGGCGTCTTTGCGTTTGTCTGGCTGCAACGGCGCCTGCAGCGGGATGCGCCGCCCCTGGCGCCGGGCTGGACGCTGAGACGCGTTCTCGTGCTGCTGGCGGTTCATTGCGCGCTGATGGCGCCGTGGATCGTGAAGAACGTCATTTGCTTTGGCGTTCCAAAGGTTGCGAACGGCTTCGGCGCGGTGTTCTACCTGGGGAGCGAGTTTCGAACTGACGGCGACGAGCCGGTCTTCTCCGGGATGGACTGGCCGAACCATACCGTTCAGGGCCCCGGCGGACACATGTCCCTCGACGGCGAGCGGCGCCTTGTCGAGGCGGCGAAGGCGAATATCCGCAGACGCCCCGTCGCGTGGCTTCAGCTGGCGATCCGGAAAGTCGGTCGCACGCTGATCGGCGGACCGCAATGGCACTTCTTCCCTGGCGCGACGTTCCGCGAGAAGCGGCGTCTCGACGGCGGGGCGGAGGCGAGCGTCGTTTTCCTCTGGTGGAGCGTCCTCGGCGTCATTGTCACGGTGTGTGGCGTCGCCGGGTTGTTCATGCGATCGCGGGATGGCGGCGGCGTCTTCCTCGTCGGAATTGCGCTGGCGATTTACATGACGGCGCTGCACGCGGCGACCTACGCGCTGCCGAGATTCGCCATGCCGATGTGGCCCGCGTTCGTTCTGGGGAGCGTGGCGCTTGTGGGCAGGCGACCGGGAAAGCTCGCCCTGGTTGCGCTGACGCTGTGCTGGACATCGATTGTGGCGTATCTATTGCTGGCGTTCGCGTGGCGCCCTGTTTACGAGGTGTCGCCGGATCGGTCATCCTTCTTTGCAATCACGGCGGAGAGGACCCTGAACCCGGCGGACGCGTCGGGCATGACGATCGAACTCGACGATCGGCGACAGGCGTTCAACACCTGCATCTTCGTGACGAGTCGAGTCGAGCCCGTCGACGGCGGACGAACTGTCGGCGCCGCGCTCGAACTGCGGAACGCGGGCGCGTCGGCCGGTTTTGACAGCGCGTCAGCCATCGGATTCGCCATGCGCGCCGACGGCCGGACGCACACGTACATGCTCAGTGTCGGACTGAATCGGACGTGGCGCGAGCGAAATTGGGGCGCCATTCGGCTGCGGATCGACGGCGTGAAACCGGATCAGGTGGACGCCCTGCGCGTGCAAATCGGCCACTAGCGTGGATCGGCCGGGGTTGTGAAAACCGGGGCGGTCGATCGCGAAACCCTGCGCGTCGCCGTCGATTCGGGTTCGCCTTGACACTGTCCTGAGGCGCGTAGGATAATCGTTGCATAGTGTGAGTTCGGGCGTGACTGGATCGAGACCTCTCGGACGGGCCCCCTACGAAAAGGAACGCATGCCGAAATCTCAGATCAACAGGACGCGGAGCGCCGGACTCGAGGGATCGATGGAGGGCGACGTGGCGTACGTGTCGGAGCCGGGTTCGGCGGAGGAGCGCATGACGCGCGCCGTCGATGCCCTGACGGACCGTGTGTCGCGTGCGATACAGGCGCTGGAGCGGAACTCCGACCGCCTGGGGTCCGAACTCGCGGCCGATCAGCCTCAGCATGAGCGTGAGCTTCGCCGAAGCCTACGCGGCGTCGTTGACGAGTTGCAGGAGGCGGAGTGCGAGCGTGACGCCCTGTGGGAAGAGAATGAGCGGCTCAAGGCCGAGATCGTCAATCTGAAACAGGCGCTGGCTCACACGCATCATATTCACGAGCACGCGCGTGCGATGGAGGCGACGCGAGGCTGGCGTGCGCTCAACAGGCTCCGCCGTATCCGTCGCTTCTTCACGGGCAAGTGAATCGAATGCCCGCATGTTCCCGCCGATCCCGGGGCCTCGCAGACGATGTCGCCTCGCAGACAGAGACCGGCGTGACCTGGGGTCCCAATCCGGAACTTCCTCGCTCGAACAACGATTGCCTGACGTCGACCTAAGGAGCACGCCACGTGTGCGGTATCGCCGGTATTTTCAATGCGCATCGTGATGACGGCGTTCGTCCCGGCGTGCTCGATCGCATGGTCGACGCGCTGACCCATCGGGGACCGGACGATCGCGGGACCTACGTCCGGGACAACATCGGCGTCGGCATGCGTCGGCTCAGCATTATTGATGTCGCGGGCGGCCATCAGCCGATGGCGGGCGCCGCGGGCGACGTTCAGATCGTCTACAACGGCGAGTGCTACAACCACAACGATCTGCGCAGGGAGCTTGCCGCCGCGGGGCACTCCTTTCAGACGACCTGCGACACGGAAGTCGTCCTCTGCGGTTACCTTGAATGGGGCATCGAAACGCTCTGCGCCAAGCTCAACGGCATTTACGCGTTCAGCATCTGGGACGCGCGGAAGAACCGCGCCTACGTGGTCCGCGATCGACTCGGCGTCAAGCCGCTCTATTACGTCCATCGCCATCGATCCTTCGCATTCTCGTCGGAACTGCGATCCCTGACGCACAGCGGTCTGCTGCAGCCGCGGATCTGCGAGACGGCGCTGTGGGGGTACCTGGCGTATCAGTTCACGCCGGACGATCAGACGCTGCTCGCCGGCGCGAAGAAGCTGGCGCCGGGGCATTTCCTGGAGTGGAACGACGGCGCGATTTCCACGCACAAGTACTGGTCCTTCCCCGAACAGGGCGAGGACACGTCGGCCAATCTGAAGGAACGGACTGAGGCGCTGCGCGTGCTGCTGTGGGACATCATCGAACGGCAGATGATGAGCGACGTGCCGATCGGATGTTTCCTGTCGGGCGGTCTCGATTCGACCATTGTCGCCTGCATGATGGCGAAGCTCGCGGAACAGCCGCTGCGAACATTCTCCATCGCATTTCCCGGGCAGGCCGACTGCGATGAGTCCTCCTACTTCGAGGACATTTCGGCGCGGCTCGGGGCAAAGCACCAGACGATCGACTTCTCTGATCGCGAAGTACTGGATCATCTCGACGAATTCGCGTGGGCGATGGACGAGCCCGTCGCCGATCCCGCCATGCTGCCGACCTACCTGCTGTCGCGCGAGGCGTCGAAGCATGTGAAGGTCGTTCTGACTGGGGAGGGCGCCGACGAGGTCTTCGCCGGCTATCCCTACTACAGGCCGTTTGCGCTGGGGCGACAGCCGCTCAGCCCGATGGCGATTGCCGATCAGCGGCGCCATTGGCTGAATTTCTCCGAGCAGCTGAGCTGGCGCATGGGAGGTTCGTTCTTCTGCGGACCCCGAAACAACGAACTGAGCCCGATCTCGAATTTTCCCTATTCGATGGATTCGAATTTCCTGTGGAATCTGATCCATCCGGATCGCCGGCCGCCGATCGATCGCGCGCCGAGAATCGTCGCGGACATCGAGGAGCGCGCCATCGCGGACCTGGCGCCGGACGCGTCGCCGCTGCAGCGAGCGCTGGCGCTGGATACGCGCCTGTGGCTGGCGAACGACCTGATGCCGAAGCTCGACAAGATGACAATGGCCCATTCGCTGGAAGGCCGCGTGCCGTTCCTGGACCATCGTCTCGTCGAGATGGCGTTCACGCTGCCGGCGCGATTCAAAGTCGGCGCCGAGCATGGCAAGCTGATTCTTCGCGACGCCGTCCGCGACATCATTCCGCTCCACATGGTCAATCGTGTGAAGCACGGGTTCAACGTGCCGCTCTATCAGTGGTTCAAGGGGCCCCTGCACGGCTTCGCGCGGGATACGCTGCTCGGCGGTCCCCTCGAATCGCTCGGGCTTCTGGATCGGCGGGCGGTCGAATCGCTGATCGTGGCGCACACGGAAATGGACATGAACATGGCGCGTCCGCTGTGGCAGCTGATCTGCCTGACGCGCTGGTTCGATCTGCTGCGGCGGGACATGAACGAGCAGGCCATCGCCGAACGCGAGGCGCCGGCGGAGTTCTCGACGCGCGATTCCGTCAGCGCCGATGCGGCGCCGGCGGCGCTCTGGTCCCGCGCCCCCGAACCGGCGGGTACGCGGCGCGACAGGTGCGACATCGTCATGCCGATCTACGACGGCGTGAACTACGTTCGCGACGCCGTCCGCAGCATCCTGCGGCACACGGATTATCCGTTCCGCCTGATCCTGGTCGATGATTCCGCCAATGACGCAACGTTCGCGGCCCTGGAGGAGATCGCGGCCTCGGACGATCGAATCGAGCTTCATCGCAACGAGGAGAATCTGGGCTTCGTGCAGACGGCGAATCGCGGCATGTTCCTCGCCGACGCCGAGTACATCTGCCTCATCAATTCCGACATCATGGTTGCCGAGGGCTGGCTCGACGCCATGATCCGCTGCGCCCAGTCGGATCCCGCCATCGCCGTCGTCAATCCGCTCAGCAACATGTGCGTGAATCTGTCGGTCCCCATGCCGCCGGGCCTGAACATGAACACGATGGCGGAGCAGGTTGCGGCCCACACGCGCAGGACGTATCCGGCGCTGACAACGGCCGTCGGTTTCTGCATGCTCGTCAAGCGGCGATACCTCGATTTTCTCGGCGGGTTCGACGAGGTCTACGGCCGTGGCTACTGCGAGGAATCCGATTTCTGCATGCGGCTGACGGAGGAGGGACTGCGCGTTGTCGCGGCTGATGACGCCTTCGTCTATCACAAGGGCTGCGGGTCCTTCGGCACCTGGCTCGAGCGCTATCAGATCAATCGCAGGATCTTCGACGCGCGCTGGGAAGACGCCTATCTTCGCGATTATCACCATTTTCTGAACCGCAATCCGCTGCAGTACATGCGAGACGCCCTCTATCGGAACACGATTCTCGACGCCGACTGGTCGCGACCCGCCGCGCGGGCGCTCGATCGACTGGATGGTGTTCGCCGGTTTGACGATCTCGATCGTTCGACGACAGGCGTCAGGGCGTTGGATCGAATCCCGGACGGGCCCCGATCGGGCGCCCGGATTGCGCGCGACCTGGTCGGTAAACTGCATGCGCGCCCGCGAACGCTGCTCGATCCGACTCAGCGGCGCGTGCGCTTCCCGACGCGATCCTACCTCGATCGACTCCCACAGTCGGATCGCCTGCGGATCACGTTCCTGATCGCCGATTCGATGCCCGTCTGCGGCGGAATCATCTCCGTTTCGCAGCTGGCGCGCGAGATGGTGCTGGCCGGTCACGATGTACGGCTGGTGACAGTCTGTCCGGAACTGAACCCGGAGCGATTCAACCTGCCGGTTCAGCCGCTGGTGTACAGGGATCGAGAGGAGCTGATTCGGCTCTTCCCCGAAAGCGACATCGTCATCGCGACATTCTGGACGACAGCGTACGACTACATTCCGTCGCTGCGGGCGCGTTATGACTTTGTCAGCGTCTATTTCGTCCAGGACTACGAAGTGTACTTCTATCCGGAAGATGATTTCGTCAGCCGGCGCAAGGCCGCGGCGACGTACACGATGACGGATCATCGCATCGTTAAGTCGCAGTGGCTCAAGCGCCTGATCGAGCGAGAGCATGGCGTCGGATGTGATCAGATTCACCTCGGACTGGATCTCGGGATCTTTCGAAACCGAAAATCGACGGACGCGCCGGGGGATCCGCCGCGCATCATCTCAGCGGCGCGTCCCGGTGTGGCTCGCCGCGGATTCGACGAGGCGGTCGACGTGTTCCGTCGTGTGCACGCGGTTCGGCCGGACGCGCAATTCGTCTTCTTCGGAAGCGGTGAGAACGAGCTGCCGAAGGACCTGGGCTTCCCGTATGAGAACGCCGGCAGATTCGAAGATCAGAACAAAGTCGCCCAGCTGATCGGTGGATGCGACATACTCGTGGATTCCTCCCTGTTCCAGGGATTCGGCCGACCGGGCCTGGAAGCCATGGCCTGCGGCACGGCGTGCGTTCTGACCAGCGAGGGGGGCGTCAACGAATACGCGCGCGACGGGGAAAACTGTCTGATGGTGCGACCGCGTGACAACGAGGGGATGGCGCAGCGCATCCTTCACCTGCTGAGCGATCATGCGGATCGGAATCGGCTGCGCCGCGGCGGTCTGGAGACGGCGAAGTCCTTCTGCCACGTCGATGAGGCGCGACAGCATCTGGAAAGATACACGGAGTGGATGGAGCGACGCCGCGTCCGCAACGAGACGTATCTGGCCCAGGCGAGTCTGACGCAGGGCGCCGGCGCCTAACGACCGAAGAGCCCACTCTTGAACTTGCGCCATCGCGTAATGGCGTTCCAGGCCCTGGAATCGTAGATTTCCGAAAGGACGCGCTCAAGTTCGCGGGTTCGCGCCTCCTGTTGCGCAAATCGCGGTTCATACATCGCGGCTTCATCGCGTTCGTGCCGGATCTGATCGTTGAGTCGCAGCGCCTGCTCGACGCGCTCCGTCAGCTCATCAATGCGCGCCTGCATGGCCTCGTTGCGCGTCTCCAGCTCGCGGATTCGTTTGCCGTAGACACCTTCGGCAACCACGTAATCGGCGCTGACAGGCCAACCCATCTGGACATCCAGACGGTATCTGGCGCCCGGCGCCGGATGGGCGTCATGTTCCAGCGAATAGAAGAGTTTGGGATCATTCGTCAGGGCGATGAATGCGTCGCTGAGAACCGAGTCACTCGCGACAAGGTCATCCAGCGAGAACACCTTTGAAATCTGTCCGCAGTCGTGACAGTCGACGAGTGTCGCGCCGACGGCGCCATCCGGACCTGTCTCGTAGAGCCGAAGACGCTGGATCCGAAGGAAGCCGGGCCGGTCCGCCGGATCGAATCGGAGCTTGTTGAAGGCCGCGTCGACAGGCAGATCGAACTGAATCCGCGTGGGCGCATCCCGTAACGGGAAGGGGCGGACAATGCACTTGTCCTCGTTGAGTCCTTCGTCACCGGCGGCCCAGTAGAGCTTGGCAAGGAAGTAGGGCTCGGCGGGGCCCCGGCCTTCATCGATCGCGAGCCGACGCTCTTCGGCGGACATCTCTCCCGGCGTGGCGTGGACGATGAACTGGTACGTCAGCGCGTCGCCGTGCGCCAGCAGGTAGTGCCGCAGCTGCGGAGGGAGCTCCTCAAGGACGCGTTCGAACTCCGTCTGTTCGGCCATCCATTCGATGCGATCGATCGACTCGGGACGAAAGCCCGCGCGATCCAGCATGTCGATGATGTTGCTCCGCGTGAAGAACTTCAGGTGCGTTCGATCGAGCAGGCCCTCGTCCCGGTATTCAAATCGCCCGGCGATCAACTCGGCGACCAGCGCCGCGTGTGCGATATTGGGGATGGAGAGCAGCGTCGCGCCGGTGGGTTTGAGCAGGTCCCTGCACGCCCGGAGCACGCGCCAGGGATTCTTGAGGTGCTCGAGGACGTCGGCGGCGATGACGAAATCGTATTCGCCCGCCCTGAAGTGATCGGCGAGCTCGACCTGATCCAGATCGCCGACGAGAAGGGACCTTGCGAACGGCCGCGCCAGTTCCGCCATCTCCGGCGAGTATTCAATGCAGTCGACCGTGCAGCCGAGTGATTCCCGGAGGTGACGGGTAAAGTAGCCCGTCGCGGGGCCGAGTTCCAGAACCACGCTGCCCGGGCGGATTTTCCGCGCGATCCGCGCGAGAGAATCGCCACCTTCGGGGTCAACCGTGCGTTCGTAGATATGCGTCAGGTCCATAGGCGAATTAGTGGCAAGTCGTGTGTGGAACACGATATCATGGCGATTCGTGGCTGGCCCCTTTTGAGCGGCAATCGTCGGAAACCCCGCTGGGGTTGTCAAGATGGATCACCTGCGATCGTCGTCAGTGAGGCCCGTTCGGGATGGTGGATTTCGGCCGGATTGTGGGACACTCCATCGATTCCGACGCGGCAGGGGTGGTTCCCGGGAGAACAAGGAGAGTCGCTGTGAGAAGTCGCTTCTTTGTAACTGCGTTGTTGTTTGTCGGCATTCTCGCGCTGACGGCGTCAATGGCCCGCGCGGGGGAACGACTGCGCATCTCGGCGCGGGAGATTTCCGATCCGGCGGAATTCGCCGTTGTCGGGCCCGGCGGCGCGCTCGACACGAAACGCGGTCGGCTTCTTGTGTTCGGTCAGGGGATCGATCCGGAGGCCAATCGACTCGGCCCCGCGGTATTGATGGCCCTTTCGCTCAGGGACAACACGTGGACGGCGCTGAAGACGACGGGCGCCGCATCGCGGGGACTCGGACATCCCGGGCTGACGTATGTGGCGAGCGAAGATGCGCTTTATCTCTTCGGCGGGTGGCCCTCGGGCGATCCGGCGCCCCTTGCTGAACTGTGGCGTCTGAATTTGTCGCAGGAGCCGCTGCAGTGGACGCAACTGCCGATGAGCCCCGAATGGCCGCCCGCACGAAACGGCATGGTCTTCGTGGCCGATGAACCGCGCGGACGGCTCCTGCTTCACGGTGGCGACGGCGGGCCCCATCCCAAGTACGGCTTCACGCCGCTGGATGACCTGTGGGCGTTCGACCTGAAAGGGCAGTCGTGGTCACGTGTCGCAGCGCAGGGCGACGCGCCAGCGCCGCGATGGAATCACTCGGCGGCGATCGACCCCGCGGGAGGGAAGCTCTATGTCTATGGAGGCGCCGGCTATGTGCTCAGTCCTGCGCCCAAGCAGGTTGCGGATACCAACGTCCATACGCTCGACCTGACGACGAATGTCTGGAGCAGGTCGCCCGACATGGATCGATCGCCGCGGCCGGTTGAGGGGACCAGCCTGACCTATGATTCCGAGGCCGACGCCCTGGTCCTTGTTGGTGGGCTCGCCCTGGACAAGCAGGGGACGCCGGGGATCTCGCGCGTCTATTGCTTCGATCTCAAGCGGAAAAAGTGGGTTCGGACCAAGGAGATTCTGGACAAGAAACGACGCGATCACGTCGGCGTGTACGATCCCGATGGAAAACGCCATGTCATTTTCGGCGGTCAGTCGGTTGTCGAAGAGGGGAACTTCTACAAGCCGGGCATTCCGTTTGCGGACGCTGTCGACGTCATCGTGAAGCGAACGCAGAGCGACTGATCCGGTCCGGCGCGCCGACAGCCCGACCGCTGACTGTGGACGTCTGAATATCGCCGTGTGACATGGGTCGCCGGGGCGTTTCGCGGAACCGTGGGAGAGGGCGCGCCGCCATTCGGGGCGTCCGGTTTGTCGTGGTTGTCGCGGAGTTTGTTCGACTCGGACCCGGTCGGTTGGAACCCCCGATGTGTCGCCGCTTTTCGGCCCCAGGTCGTAGTGTCGGTGAATCAGAGAGGTAAAACCCGCAGCGGCGTTGCGCCTTCATGCGCAGTCGAATAACGCGGCAAATGGGCGCCATTCTGAAGGCGCCGACCCTATCCGCCCGATTCAATCCGCAGCGTCGGCGTTTGTCCGCCGGCCAGCGTCTCGGGGGTGTAACGCGAATTCGGGCTCGCGTGAGGAGAAGGGGCATGTCCGGTCATCTGACAGAGGTCCTCGTCGTCGAGGACGAGCCGTTTGCGCTTCGACTGGCGGTCGATGCGCTGACTGAGGCCGGATTTGATGTCCGCCCCGCCAAGTCCGCTGAGGAGGCGTTGGTGGTTCTCGCGAACTCGCCGCAACTCCGCCTCGTGGTCTGCGACTGGATACTTCCCGGCATGTCCGGGCTTGAGTTCGTTCAGCATCTGCGATCCGACGTCGACCGTCGCTCGACGTTCGTGCTTGTGTGCACCGGCAACAATGAGGCGTCGGATGTCGCGCAGGCGTATGCGGCCGGCGCGGACGACTACGTGAGCAAACCCTGGCGGCAGTCGGAACTGATCGCGCGTGTGCAGTCCGGTCAGCGGCGCATCGCGCTCGACACGACGGAGGCGCTGATCTTCTCGCTGGCGACACTCGCTGAGTCGCGGGATCCGGAAACCGGCGCCCATCTCGAACGCGTTCAGCAGTATTGTCGTGTGCTTGCCTCGGCGCTGGCGTCGTCGTCGCCGTATGCGGACCAGATGGACGGTCCGCTCGTTCACCTGATCGAGCAGACGAGCGTGCTGCACGACATTGGAAAGGTCGGCATCCCTGACGCGATTCTCCGCAAACCGGCGCGACTGACGGAGGCGGAGTTCAACGTCATGAAGACGCACACGAGCATCGGCGCCCACGCGCTGAACACGGCGCTGCGAATGTCCGAGGGCGCGCCCTTCCTGAATGTTGCGCACGAAATCGCCCTGTACCATCACGAACGATGGGACGGGAACGGCTATCCCTTCGGGCTTGCCCGCGAGGACATTCCGCTGTCGGCTCGCATCCTGGCCGTTGCCGATGTCTATGACGCGCTGCGATCGCGTCGTGTCTATAAGAAGGGGCAGGGGCATGATGAGGCGGCGGCGATCATCGCCGACGCCGCCGGAGAGCAGTTCGACCCGGTCGTCGTTGACGCATTCATCAGCAACGAACGTCGCTTCGACGCTCTGCGCGAGAGTATCTCCGACGCGTTTCCGCCGCCGCGTGGCGCGGACAGTCATCCGGCGTCGGGCATCGAGCAGGATTGCGTTGCGGAGGCCGCCGGCTAGAAGGCGCTTTGCGAACTACATCGCCGTTGCAGGGATCGGTCGATCGGCGACGGGACCCGCCGTCGGCCGATCGCCTGCTTTCCGGAGCCTCAGGTCAGTCCGGCGCTGGACTGAATCAAATCGACCAGGGCCTCGTGTCGGCGCGAGATTGCTCGTTGTGTCTTACGCCATGGCGGCCCAAGCGCGATCATCGCGATATCAACTTTCCGCGATCCGTTGAACACACTGAAGATGAGCACCTGATTCTGCACGCCGAAACCGCGGGTCACGTGGTCGAATTCCATCATCGCGTCTTCGCGGGCGTGTGTAATCCGCCAACCGGGCACACGCAATCGGCGCACATCACCTTCGATGATGACATGTCCGTCATACGACGAGACCATCGCGTATTCGTTGAAATCGGTTGTCCTGAAACCGTGAGGCGCGTCGGTTGAGGCCCACCTGACGAACAGCCCGGACTGCCGCCGAGGGTCCGCCGATCGTTCTTCGATCCTCTCAAGCAGACGGCGTTGAAGGCGACATTCACGCGGCCACGTTCCTCCGATCCAGATGGCGACCAGACCGAGGCCGGCGCACACGAATCCAAACGGGACGAGCAACATTCCAAGTGTGTCGGATACGTTCGGACAGACGCTGGGATCGGCCAGGTATACCGACAGCATCAGAACGCCGAGACCGGCGACGCCAATCAGATACGGAACCGTCGCGAGCAGGTGGGCGCCCGCCGTTGCGATTCCTGTCGGCGCCAGTGTCTCGATCGTGATGTCGTCGTCCGCGTCGCATTCGGATTCGCGATTCGTTGGCTTCACGTTTGATTTCAGGGGCGCCGACTCGTGCGCATCCGGCGTCGGGCCCGGCGTCGTGGCCGGGCTGTCGGCAAAGAGCGGCGCGATTCGCTCGGCCAGCGCGTGCGGGATCGCCATCTCCCGGATGGCCGCGAAAATCGTGTTCTGCGACCTCCCCGCATGATTGGGGCCGTAGCGCGGACGCAGGATGCTGACATAGCTCTGGCAGGGATCCAGGACGGGGCCCGACACAGGGCCGGGGCATCGAGACAACGTGACAATGGCGCAGCCTGCGCCGAGTTGCTGAATCACGGGAGGGATGAACTCAAGTTCATCGAGGTTACCCGTGCGCGCCATGTCGCGGAGATCATCGAACGCGTCGTAGGGGTAGCAGCGCATCCGCTGACGCATCCAGCGTCCGCAGGATTCGCAGAAGGGGCGGGACGCCCGTGACCAGCCGACGTAAACAAACACGCCCAGACAAAAGGCGATTTCGGCGACAATCGGCGCCCAGCCCAGCGCCAGATCGATTCCGTGGTTGTGATTGTCCAGCGGCGTCGGTCCCCGCAAGCGGATATCTTTCGTGTCGAGTGAGCGAGCGCGTGTGGCGATAAAGCCAGGCAGATCGCTGAGTCGGGCGCGCTCGGGCTGGCGAGCCCGCATGTCGAGGAAGAAGAATCCGCCCATCAGCAGCACGCCCATTGCGAGGCCGAGGATCGTCGCGATCCATCGATTCCTGCATCGGGTTGCGTCGATGGCAAGCAGAAGCAGACCGGCGAGCAGGAGCTCCACCAGCATTGATTCGATCAGGGTGAAATACCAGCCGCGCGCGAAGGTAAAGTACATTGCGTATGCGGCGCCGGATGTGGCGGCCAGCAGCAGCAACGCCGCAATGGCGAATCCGACTGGCGCGATGCGCCCCGTCGGGCTGTAGAATTGCCGGCCCCCTGCGACATGTTCGTTCATGATGACGGCCCCACGCATACGGCGAAGATCGCCGACGCGTCGAAGCATACCCGCTCATCTGTCATGCGCAAACCGTCAGCGACCTGCGCCGGTCGCCGCCCGCACGGAACTGACATTCGCATGGATCGCCCGCGCTGTATGGCGTGGCGGCGCCGAATCAGGATCGCGTGGACCGACGTCGCCGAAGCGTCGCGAAGGGCACGGCCAGCAGGCACAGTGTTGAGGGTTCCGGCGCAAATCGAATGACAGTCGCTTCGCCCGCGTCGACGATGTTGCCGGCCACGAACGCGCCCTCGCCATAGCGGAGGATGGGGATCTCCGGCGGATCCTGTGCATTGGGCGGCGCCAGCCCCCAGATTGCGATTCCGATGCGGGCGGTGATTTCCCCCAGCGCGTAGGCGCCGAGCTGCGGATCGATGGTGAATGTGATCGTGCCGAGGTCGACGTTTGAACCCGTGAAGCCATCGCTCGGAATGAATGTGGCGGCGCCAAAGTTCGACGCAATGTCGCCAGGACCGTAAACGCCCTGGCCGAATCCTGGGGTAACGACGCCGAGCGCCGGCGCGGTCAGCATCATTGAATCCACTTTCACACCGTAGTCCGCGGCCAGTCGTGTGCTGGTCCCGAGTACGACCTGGCCCGGGATATCCGCCAGCATTCGCGCCGTCACGCTGAAGGGCGCAACTTCCTTCGGATCACTCAGGAGCAGGGCCTTGCCGATCCCCTGATCGATAGCCGTCACGCTGACGTCTGAGCTGACAAGTTCAAACCAGACGCTGATATCGGCCGACGCCGGACTTGCGACACTGATCGCAAACAGCACGATGGAACACAGGATGGTTCGACAGGTCATGTGGCTTCTCTCCTTTGATGCCCGAATTTTCGTCCGGCGGAACTCGCCCTCGCAATGCGCTCATGCTAGCAAATGGCTGACGGGGACGTCAATGTTCCCGGCGCCGCCCGGGACGGGCGGGATCTCAGGGCGTCGTGCGCAGTCTCGCCCGGCGCGTCGTCAGGCGCTGAGGCCGTCGCAGGGCTCGTTCAGACGCGTTTCCAACGACCCCAGGTAGAGCGTCAGCGGTGAAGTCCGTCGAAGGAGCAATGCGATGACGCGCGTCCATGGACTCGCAATGTCGGCAAACTGAGTGATCGTGACGCGCGTGGCGTCGGCGTCGCCACGGAGCTCGACATCCCAGAGGGCGTGAAATCGTCGTCGCGCTTCGTCGAAGGACCAGACGACGCGCCGCGGCGGATCGGACTCCAGTTCGCGAACCATCTTGACGACGTCGCGACTCTGCCGCTCGCGCCAGCGCGCCCATGTCGCGCCATCATCCAGCCTCTCGACGAACTCGATGTCCGGATGCCATGTCGGCTGCGCCGCGTAGTCCGTTATCACGTCCCAGACACGCTCCGCCGAGTGTGGCAGCGTGATGGACGCCGATGTCCTGTGTTCGCGCGGAATCAAATGGCCCGAAAGCCAGACGAGGAGCAGCGCGCCGGCGGCGACTGGAATGACATACGCCGCAGAATCCACTCAGGCGCCTCCGAATCCTTCGGGGGCGGCGCCGCAGGCCACGCGCACGCGTCGGGGTTCGATGTCAAAAGACGGGTCGCAGGAACAACAGGATTCGCCGTCCACGCTGAATCCGAATTGCGGTCGCGCCGCGATTCGGACGCGACTTGCGCGGGCGACAATCACGCGGTCGCTCTCGACGCTGAGACCGCGAACGATGTCGATGCCTGCGAGCAGCGTGTCCGCCAGTGGCTGGACGGGCAGAATCAGAACGTCAAATCGACGATCGTCGAGCAGGGCGTCTGGCGTGACCTGGACTCCTCCGCCGACGTAGCGACCGTTGGCAACGATGACGCCGTGAGCGGCGACAGAAAGCGGTCGATCGTCCAGTTGCAGCTCGACGTGGTGTTCCGGTTGATCGAGGGCCTTGCTGATGGCTGTCGCCCAGTAGGTCAGTGCGCCCCAGCGCTTCTTCGAATCCGCATCCGCCGCGCCGCCGATACCGCCAAAGGCGCTGTAGGCCATGTTGAGAAAATACCGCGGCGCCGTTGGTGATTCAGCGCCGCCATTCGCCGACGGTTCGGCGCGGAGGACGCCAAGATCGACGTGACGCGCTGGACGGTTGAGGGCGATATCGAGGGCGGCGTCGAGATTGTCGAGTGGAATGTCGAGACAACGCGCGAAATCGTTGCCCGTACCCATCGGCAGGACGCCAAGCTCCGGCGGCGCCTCGGCCTCGGCGGCGAGTACGCCATTAAGGACTTCGTTAATCGTCCCGTCGCCGCCCGCAACGATGATTCGTTCGGCGCCCTCCGCCACGGCGCCCGCCGCGAGTCGTCGGGCGTCGCCCGGTTTTCGCGTGGGCTTTAACGCGCAATCGTCTCGCGCTTCGCACTGGTGGATGAACTCGGGCTGCGATCCGGCGCCGCCCGCGTTGTCGTTGTAGATGACAGTCGTTCGCATGACGCCCGTATTGTAGGAGCGCGCGAGCGCCTCGCCATCGCGCGAGGCGGCGTCGTGAACGTGTGTTTAGCGGCGGTTTATGTTCTGTTTAGTCCGCGACACGAATCACGCCGGGATTCAGCGCAACCCGTATCGAGCGACTCGCGACGGCGCTATCGGAACAGCTTCGGCGCGAATTCGATCAGGTAGTCTCGCCAGTTCAGCCAGGTGTGACCGCCCGCCGTTTCCCTGTACTGCGGTTCGAAGCCGTGCGCCTTCAGCAGTTCCACGGTCTCGCGTGACAGGTCCAGCAGAAAATCCTCCCTGCCGATGGCGAACCAGATCAGCTTCAGCCCTTTTTTCGCGTCCGCGTCATCCAGCGCCCGTTCATGCGCCGCCAGCCACTTTTGGCGCGTATCCCCTGACGCGCCGAGCTGGCGACCGATGGCGAAGACCCCGGAACTGAACACGCCGACATAGGCGAATCGGTTCATGTCCTCCAGGAACACGTTCAGCGACTGATCGCCACCCATCGAGAGTCCCGCGATGGCGCGATGGGCCCGATCCGCCCTGACGCGATAGCGACGCTCCGCCGTCGGCATGACGTCTTTCGTGAATTCGTCGATGAACGCCGTCGCGTCCGTCAGCGGTTCACCCCATTTGAAAGGTCCCTTGTGACCCATGGGCATGACGACGATCATCGGCGTTACCTTCCCGTCCGCGATCAGGTTGTCGAGGATGTCGCCGGCGCGACCGACGCTTGTCCATGCGTCGTCACAGTCGAAGGCGCCGTGCAGAAGGTAAAGAACCGGGTATGTACCGTCGCTCTTTTCGTAGCCCGGGGGCGTATAGACATGCATGCGGCGATGGCGTTTAAGGACCGATGAGTAATAGGTGATTTCCGAGACGGCGCCGTGCGGCACGTCTCTCGTGTCCATCTCGTTCGATCCCGGGACACAGACGAGGCTCCAGACTTTACCATTGGACTCCGCCGTCAGGCCACTTTTCGGGTCAACCACATTTACTTCGTCGATGTTGAACACATAGCGATAGGCGCCGGCCGCCAGAGGTCCCAGTGTCAGTTCCCAGACGCCGTCGTCGTTCCTTGTCATCGTTCTGCCGGGGCCGAGATCGGGGATGTCAGGGCCTGTGACCTTGACGTCCGTGGCCTTGGGGGCGTAAACGCGAAAGATGACGGCGCCGTCCGGCTTGACGACCGGCGAGACGACCTGCATTGCAACGGGGTTCGGTTGGGCGACGGCGGACTCCAGACTCATGACCAGCGAGGGGATCATGGCGCCGACGATCACAATCAGGGCTTTGCGCTTACGCATTCGTTTCGCCTCCAGGGGCTCATCGTCCGGGGTGCTGGATGAACAGTTGTCCGGCCAGTTCGGACACACACCATTCCTCGACGATCATAGGGCCGTCGAACCGCGTGACCAGCATCTCGTTCCATGTGACTTTGCGATGCGATGGCGGAATGCGCTTCAGCGGGGCCTTGTGCGTACCTCTGAGCGTGCGACGCCATGCGATCGTGTGACCTTTGGCTGCAAGTATGGTCACGTCAACGACGCGGAGATCGGGGATCGCCGTCCGCAGTTGCCTGAGCCAGCGCCTGATGAAGGCGTGCCCCCGATACGTCCTGCCCTCGGCATGTACGACGTAGTCCTCCGCGAAAACGTCCGGGATGGCGGCGGGGTTGTGTTTGTCGATCAGTTCGCTGTTCGCGAATCGAAGGGTCCGTTCGTGCCGCTGGGCCATGGCCGTCTCCGAATTGAATCGTGGCGTGTCATGGGTGTAGGCTACCGGTTCGGGGCGGACGAAAACAGGTGAAAACGACGGGAACCCCCGACCGGCCGCGGCGTCCAAATGGAATCGGATTGGACACCCCGTGGCCGTGGGGCCACCTGTTCCTGTACTGGAAGGATGAAATCATGCGGATGGCTGTGATCTCTCTGGTCGTTAGTGGTTTTCTGGCGTCGTCGTCAATGGCGGCGGATCAGCCGGTCCCCCACGTCAGCGTGTTCGGCACGGCGACGAAGGAAGTGACGCCGGATATGTTGCGATGGAATCTGCGCGTCTCCAATAAGGGCGGGAACCTGAAACAGGTCGCTGAGAAGCACGCGGGGCTCGTGTCCGGGTTGCTGAGGGTCCTGAAGGAAAAGGGGATCAAGGAGGAGAAGCTCCAGACGACGGACATGTGGTTTGGCGAGAACTGGGAATACCGCGACAGTTCGCGGGTCATGGATGGCTACGAGGCGACGACTGACGTCACGTTCGAGATGACGGAACTGGCGCAGTACCGCGATATGTGGATCTCCCTGGCGGGCATGGCGGGCGTGAGTATCAGTAATGTGTCCTTCGACGTGTCGAATCGCATCGAAATCCGGAACGAGACGCGGAAGTCGGCGCTCGTGGCGGCGCGTAACAAGGCGTCGGAGATGGCCCATGCGCTGGACGCCGAGATCGGAGAGCCGCTGGTGATCGAGGAAGTCGAGAACGGATTCAACGTCTGGGCCGCCGCGAGCAACGCCGTCAGTTACGACGATGGGCCCAGTGCTGATCGGGAGAGTACGCCGCTGTCGCGGGGACAGATTTCCGTGAAGGTCCGCGTTCGCGTCGAGTTTCGCCTGGTCTCAAACGGTTAACGGGGCGAGGTTCTGCGATCGTAAGTTGGCATGCCCGCCCTCAAAGGCGAGACTATCCGGGAATTGTGTCGCCCTTTCAGGGCTAAACCCGAGGAAAAAACGCTAGCCACGGGTTGCGCTCCGACCGCTATGCGGTCTCCGCTCCACCCGTGGCTAAAAACTGACGCTCCTTCGGAGCTGTGTTGGCCTTGGAAACACCGGCGTTTACGACGGTTCTGCACATCGGAAATCCTCACTAGAATTCCCGGACAGCGTCCCCCTCAAAGGCGGGTATGAGAAGTCGAGCGCGGCGCGGACAAAGCCGAATGTTGTCCGCACGCGTCCGTCGCTCGCTGATCGTCGCACCCCGACGAGTGACGCTCCGGTCTGACCGACGTCCGGAGCGGGGAAGCGGCGTCCGGCGCCGATGCATCGGCTATAATGATCTGAAATGACCGAAAGTTGCCTGTGGTCACGGATAGAAGGAAAGGCGATCCGATGACGGTCTATTACGTGTTGTTCGTTACCGTGTGTGTCGGCGTCCTGGGCGCGGCCGTGCAGGCGGAATGCGAATACAGGAACGCCGCCCGGCGAAGACCGGCGACGCCTTCATCGACCCTGTCGGCTGACACGTTCGAGTGTTCCAATCCCTATTGCAGTAAGAAAAACGGCCCCAAGGCGAGGTTCTGTGCGGCGTGCGGCTGTGCGCTGACGAAACTCGTCGCAGGCTGACACGTCGGTTCGCGGTGTGATTCAGCGCGCTGGGATTGGCACGATCTGTGCAACTCCCGTGTGTCTTCGCAACCACCGCCCGACCTGCGAGTCTGTCATGTCCCGTTCGGATGCGCTTGTGGCGCGGGAGGTTGTTCGAGGGCATCGACAATCGCCTGCAGCCGATCCAGTTCGACATACAGCTCGTCGCGTTGTTGTCGGGCGAAACGTGCAGGGGGGGCGGATTCGATCACGTGGATCTGACGAATCGTCCGGAACAGATCCAGTTGTGCTTTGAGCAGTCGTTCGCGACGGACCATGTCAATCATGATGGGATTGACGGAGGCCATCTGGTTCAGTTGACTCTCGTTGAACCCTCTGTCGGACAGCGCCTCCCGAAATGCGCCGACGATGTCAAAGTCAATGAGCGCCTGCTGTTTCTCGATCAGTGTATCGATGACGTGAAGGAGCTTATCGGGGGTGTCGGAATATGACACGCCCCGTGGTTGATTCGACAACTTCACAAGTTGATCAATCAGTTGTTCCTGCTCTCTGAGCTGCGGCGCGAGACGCTGGTTGATCTGCTGTTCGGCCTGGCTGATGTGCTCGATTCGGGACCGCAGGTCAAGATTGCCCGCGAGCCCGTATCCCACAAGCCCCCAGAGCCCGAGCATGATGACGGACATCGTGATGTTGTAGGCCCGATTTGACCGCCCCGTCAGCCGCCAGACGAGAACTGCGACACGCCAGATGACCCACAGCACACCCAGGGGGATCAGGACCCATG